>PJTY01000018.1_pt1 | contig 286688 bp, 281 predicted proteins | sample 1512121 | NCBI WGS metagenome assembly PJTY01 (sample SAMN08177680, study PRJNA422409) | Soil metagenome, whole genome shotgun sequencing project. | isolation source: Soil enriched (2) on filter paper: alkali lignin treatment | place: USA: Madison | collected 2015-01-15
AGCCGCCCGCCCCGTGTCGGTGAGAGGGCATATATGGACCACCCAGGATTCGGTCAATAACCTTTTTCACTTTTATGGCACCAAACACAAAAATACCCACTTTTCATCAGGTTGAGCGTCGGCAGGAGAGCTGTCCCTCCTCGGCGCATGGCCAGCCCCTGCTACCCCTCGCCCAGGCCGAACTGCGCCGGGGTGAATTGCAGCACTTCCTCAGAGGGGAATGCGGCCATTGCGCGCAGGCGTCCGTCTTCCATACGCAGGTGCCAGTTGCGGCGATGCTCCGGTTCCGGGCGCGCGAATCCGGCAGGATCGAAGAGAGCGATATTCACGCCGCCGGGATCTCGGGCCGATGGCGCCCGAATCGCTTGCCCATCGGCCTTACGCACCATGGCGGCGAGATCCTGACACGCACGATAATCGGCCGAATCGGTCCAAAGGGTCTGCTCGGTGGAAAATGGCGGACGGTGGAGGTCTATCGCCCGCCGCACATTCAGCGCCGCCGTGAAGCTTAGATGTTCGCTGGTCCTGCTGCCGGGCACGAAACCTGGCGACCGGCTGAAGAACCGGAGCCGCCAATAGGCAGTTTCAGTGATCGCCGTACGCTCCGTCTCACTGGCATAGAATATGCCCGGACGCTCATCTGCACGGCGAAACCGGCTTTCGACGCGGTGGCCATAGCGGAATGGCGATGCGAGCAGGTAATGAAGGCCGCTTGCCGCGCGCGGCAGATTGGGCTTTGCGGCATCGGCCAGATCTTCCAGCCTTTTCTGCGCCAGCAACCCCGATGCGAGGCGATTGGTCGAGATACGATGCTGCGCCTCCACCACTCGCCACACATCGCCGCGCCAGGCACGGAACTCAGACGCGAGCTCGGTAGGCGTCCACATAATCGCATACCATCATCAAGCCGCGAAAACTGTCGATCAGATCGATCGGCCGCGCATCCAGATCGAGATTCGGCGTCGCCAGCCAGGCGCGCGCCGCCATGTCGTCACTGCCGAGAAGGGCGTCGAGCGAACGGAACAAGCGCAGCAGGAACTGTCCCGCCTCGAAGGATTTGCTGGCCGGATCCAGTTCCGCCTTCCCGGCGCGTAACCGGGAAGCGGTCGCCGAAGACAGGCCGAGCACAGCCCCCAGTTTCGCGTTCGTCAGGCCCCAGAATTGCGCAATCCGCCCCACCGCCTCCGCCAGCAGCGCACCATCGCAAGGGTCAATCGTGATCGGCTTCGTCGCCATGGCTGTCCTTTCAGATGAACAATCTAGCGATATTTCTTTCAAATGAAAGCTGCCCATCGGCCGAATTGCCGCTTACACACGCTGTGACGGCTGGTGCCGAGACAGCCTGGAACCAAAATGTTTGGAAGATGGTGCACCCGACAGGATTCGAACCTGTGGCCTCTGCCTTCGGAGGGCAGCGCTCTATCCAGCTGAGCTACGGGTGCCAGCCGAAGTCGCGGTTAGCAATGACGGGGCGATGCGCCAAGCCTAATTCGAAGGGCGGGATCGTTCTGCGCGGTTGCACTGGCAATGCATACCCATCGACCGGCGCCTTGACGAAATCAAACTGCGCGCTTGACTCGCGCCATCGTGCCGCACCAATCTGACTTTGGGAGAAAAGATGCATTCGGAGGGAGCTGATGCGCGTTCAGGCTAATTGGGCGTGGGCTGCTGCCTGCGCTGCGGCGCTTTGCATGTCGAGCGGAGTGGCAGCGCAGGATACGGCAGTGCCACGGGCGGCAGGTTATGGCGAATTGGCCACCTTGCCCGACTGGTCGGGCGCCTGGCAGGCGGATTGGGCCAATCTGTTCGGTCCGGATGGCAGCCGGCCGGAACCCAAATTCACCCCCGCCGCCCAGGCGGAGGTCGATGCTTTCAGGGCCAAGGAAAAAGCGGAAGGCGTCGCCCAGGAAGCGCAGATCCATTGCGTTCCGCCCGGCATGCCGGCCATCATGCGCCAGCCCTATCCGATCGAATTCATCTATTCGCCGGGCCGGGTGACCATCTTCGCCGAAACTTACAGCCAGGCGCGCCGCATCTACACCGATCGACCGGAATTGCCTGATGATCCCGATCTTCTGTTCAACGGCAATTCCATTGGCCATTGGGAAGGAGATGTGCTGACGGTCGAAACCATCGGTTTCAGCGATCACACCAGCATCGTGCCCGGCCTGCCCCATCGGGAAGGGACCGTGATCAAGGAACGCATCTGGCTGGAATCGCCGGACCGCATGATGATCGAGACCACGATCACCAACCCCGACCTGTTCACGGAGCCTTTCGTTTCCACCCAGCCTTATGATCGCCATAAGGATTGGGACATCCGCGAATATGTGTGCGCCGAAAACAATCGCCTGGTGGAAGGCGAAGGCGGCGCCAATGTCGATTTCGACCTCGATGAAGAGGATGATCCCTTCGGCGCGCCCGAAGAATAGGGATCGCGCCATCGCCGGCATAAAGTGGCGGCGGCTTGCCCCGCCATTTTATGCCCCGGCGACGGGAAGCACTCCGGGGAGGATCGGCCACGCGGTGCCATTGACCTTGTTCATCATCTGTTCCAAAGTCTGGCGATGGATGCAGCGTTCAGGACAGATGATTCCATCACCCTTCAGCGGCGTGCCCATGCCGTGGCGCGCGGCATCTGCCGGTTGTTCGCCCGTAACGACATCTGGTGCATGCCGGAAATGCCGCTGCGCAATGGCCGCCGCGCGGACCTGATGGGTATCGACGCGCGCGGCCATATCGTGATCGTGGAGATAAAGACGGCGCGCGGTGATTTGCTGGGCGATGTCAAATGGCCGGATTATCTGGATTTCTGCGACCGCTTCTATTGGGGCCTGTCGCCCGAACTGGATCGGGCCTGCCTGGAACAGGACGCATTCCGGCCGGAATGTTGCGGGGTGATCGTGGCTGATGCCTATGATGCCGAAATCATCCGCCCTGCCCCCACGCTGCAACTGGCGGCGGCCAGGCGGAAGGCGGAAACGGAACGGCTGGCCCGCGCCGCCCTGCGCCGCCAGCTTGTGGCGACCGACCCCCATTGCGCGACATGGGGAGGGGACCGCGCGGCCTGATTATCAGGCGGGGCGGAACGTCATGGCCGTGCCGTTCATGCAATAACGCAGCCCGGTTGGCGGCGGCCCGTCATTGAAGACATGGCCGAGATGGCCCCCGCAATCAGCGCAATGAACCTCCGTGCGTGGATAGCCGAGCTTGCGATCCGTGCTGGTGCCAATCGCGCCTTGCAGCGGGCGGTAGAAGCTGGGCCAGCCAGTGCCGCTTTCGAACTTCGTCTGCGAGGAATAGAGTTCGTTGCTGCAGCCCGCACACAGGAAGGTGCCGGCACGCTTTTCCTTGTTGAGGGCGGAGCTGAACGGCCGTTCGGTGGCTTCTTCCCGCAACACTGCATATTGTGCATTGGACAGCCGGTCCCGCCACTGCGCGTCGGTCAATCGCACGCGATAGTTCTGTGCCTGCGCGGGGCTGCCGCAGGCGGCCATTGCCGGCAATGCGGCCCCCGCCGCCAACCAGGCGAGGATGGTGCGACGGGTGGGTGCAACCTGTGCCATTACGAATGATCCTACGCTGTCCTGTTCGAACTGTTCCTGAACAGGAGCTGCCTCAGGCCGCCCGCCCGCCGCCGCGCCGGCGCCGCCCCCGATTTCATCACCCGCTTCCGGAACAGCATTGCGCCGAGGCGGATCGAGACTGCCACCCACAGCATCTGCCAGGCCAGCGCGGCCGCGTGGACCCATATCGTATCGTCCACCGCCGCGCGCGCCAGCATCGCGAAGGGAGAGCTGAGCGGGAAGGCGATTGCCGCCCATTCCATCGGCTCACCCATCCGGCTGAGGGCGTAGCTGGCGAAAAAGAACAGCAGCACCTGCATCATGGTGACGGGCATGGACAGCGTCTGCACCTCCCGCACTGTCGTCGCGAGCGATCCGATCGCAAGGAAGATGGAGCCGACCAGAAGATACCCCATCGAGAAATACGCAATGCCGAGCAGCAGGAACAGCGGCCAGCCCACCCCTGGTTCGGTGAGTCCGCCCAGCGCCGCGCCCAGCATCCCTGACGGCGCGGCGAGCAGGACGAAGCCGCCCAGCACGGCCACCCAAACGCCGATCCCGACCATGGACACGGCCAGCATCGCGAACAGCTTGCCCAGAAACACGGCATCCATCGGGATGGCGGCGGCAAGGATCTCGATGATCTTGTTGGCCTTTTCCTCCACCAGATTGGACAGCACCATGCCCGCAAGCAGCATGGTGAGCAGGAACAGCACCATCTGCGCGGCCATCGCGGTGCCCAGCCGCGCGCGCGATTCGCTCGCGCCGCTGGCCGCCACCACGACGGTTTCCACATGGGGATAGGCGGATGGCGCCACCCGGGCGGCGTCCTCCGCGATCAGCGCGATCTGCCCGCTCCAGCGGCGTGACTGGCCGGCGGTGGTCGTCAGCACCGGCTGGGACAGGCTGCCCGTCACCACGCCTGCCAGCCGGTCCTTCCCATTGGCGAGAGCGGAACCCGCGTCGAAATCCTCGCCCTCCTTCAGCCGGGCCAACGCAATCATCTCGGGCATCGTGCCCGGTATGCGGCCTGCCAGCCGTTCATGCGCGGCAAGCATGGCCGCCACATCGCTCGCCCGCATCGCAAGGCCGATTTGCGGCGGCCCGGCTTCTTCCTGCACCCGCGCGCCGATCCCGCCGGCCAGAGCGCCGATCAGCACGGGGAATAGCGGGCCAAGCAAGAAGAACAGGAACGCGCGGCTCATCAGGATGGCCGTGAAGTCGCGCCGCGCAACAACGAAAGCGGCCTGCCACAGCGAAAGGCGCGCGCCGCCGCTCACCGCGCCTCTCCTTCCGCAGGGCTGGCGGCCAGCGCCTGCGCGGCCGCGGCGCCCGCGATTTCGACAAACGCCTCGTGCAGCCCGGCCCTCTCGATGGATAGCGACACGATCCCCGCATTCCCCTCTATCAGCGCGCGCAGCAGTGGCTCCGGCCCGCCCGGCGGCAAGGCGAAATGCCAGCCTCCTGCGTCGATCACCGCATCGGTGGGCAATGCGGCGCGCCACGCGCCTTCGGCATGGCGGGTTTGCAGGCGCACACGCGGCGCCAGCCTGTCGCGCGCCTCGTCGACCGATCCCGCATAGGGCACCCGGCCCCCGGCGATGATCGCCACCCCTTCGCACAATCGTTCAGCATGGGCGATGACATGGGTAGAGAAGATCACCGTGGTCCCGCGTTCCGCAAGCGAACGGATCAGCCCTTCCAGCTTGCCCTGGTTGATCGCATCAAGGCCCGAGAACGGTTCATCCAGGATCACCAGCCGCGGCTCATGGACCAGCGTGCCCAGCAATTGCACGGTCTGCGCCATGCCCTTGGACAATTGGCGGACCTGTCGTTCGGCCGCCTGCCCGAGCCCGTTCGCTTCCATCAATTCGCGCCCGCGCTGGCGCCCTTCCTTCAGCGGCAAGCCGCGCAGCGCGCCCATGAAGGCGATCGCCTCCACTGCCGGCATGGAAGGATACAGGCCCCGTTCCTCCGGCAGATAGCCGATCCAGCGGGCGATTCGCGCCGGGTCCGCATGGCCCAGCACCTGCCGCGTTCCCGAATCGGGGTCGATGATGCCCAGCAGCATCCGCAAGGTCGTGGTCTTGCCCGCGCCATTGGGGCCGAGGATGCCGTAGATGCTGCCTTGCGGGATCGCCAGGTCCACGCCGTCCACCGCCAGCGTGCCGTCGAACCGCTTCACGAGGCCGCGCGCCTCGATGGCCAGCGGTGCCGGACCATTGCCGCCATGCCGCGCTTCGCCTAGCCCCCGCTCCATGGTGCGAGGATAGACCCGCGCTGCCGGATGGAGCAACCGATTTGACCCGCGATGGGCGCATTGCCGATCTGCAGGCCCGCCTTCGGGAAGAAGCGCGCGCGCTCGGCTTTGCCGCGATCGGTTTCGCGCCGGCAGAGGATGATCCCGAACGCGCCCGGCGGCTGCGCGAATGGCTGGATGCGGGCTTTCATGGCCAGATGGAATGGATGGAAACCCGCGCCGATGTGCGCAAGGGTCCGCAAAGCATGTGGCCGGAAGCACGCAGCGTGATTGCGCTGGGCATGTCCTACGCCCCCGAAATCGACCCACTGGCGCTGGAAGGGGATGCCGAACGCGCCCGCATTTCCGTCTATGCGCAAGGGCGGGATTATCACGACATCGTGAAGAAGGCGCTGAAGGCGCTGGCGCGGTGGATGGTGAAGGAGGCGGAGGCGCTGGGGCTGGAAGCCGCGCTGAAAGTGTTCGTCGATACCGCCCCGGTCATGGAAAAGCCGCTGGGCCAGGCCGCCGGGCTGGGCTGGCAGGGCAAGCACACCAATCTCGTCAGCCGCGATCATGGCAGCTGGCTTTTCCTCGGCGCGATCTACACCACCGTGCCCTTCGCGCCCGATACCATGCATGATGATCTCTGCGGATCGTGCCGGGCCTGCCAGGATGCCTGCCCCACGGATGCCTTCCCCGCCCCGTACCGGCTGGATGCGCGGCGCTGCATTTCCTACCTGACGATCGAACATCGCGGCCCGATTCCGGAGGAGTTCCGCGAGGCGATGGGCAACCGCATCTATGGCTGTGACGATTGCCTCGCCGTGTGCCCATGGAACAAATTTGCCGCCACAGCCGCCCGCCATCAGGCTTTCGCCCCGCGCGAGGATCTGGTTGCGCCCCGGCTGGCGGATTATCTGGCTCTGGACGATGCCGGGTTCCGGCTGCTCTTCTCAGGCTCCCCCATCAAGCGGATCGGGCGCGACCGTTTCGTGCGCAATTGCCTGATCGCGGCGGGGAACAGCGGCAATGCCGCGTTGCTGCCCCCCGTGCGAGGGTTGCTGGGCGATGCGGATCCCGCCGTGGCCGACGCGGCCCGCTGGGCGGTGGATCGGCTTACAGCATGTCCTTCAGCATGATGGCGCTGTCCATCAACAGGTCGGGCGCGATCACCGCCCGGGCTTCCACCAGCTTGCGCCCCTGAGCGTAATCCTTGGTCCGGTTCACGCAGTCGAGCGCGATCACCCGGCCATCCTTCAGATAGATCACGGAAAAGCTCCGCTCCGCCGGGTCGCCGCGCAGCACCGTGGCGGTGTACCCCAGCGAGAGGCCCACCGTTTGCAACCTCAGGTCGTACTGGTTGGACCAGAACCACGGCACGGAGGAATAGGGCTGCGGATCGCCGCAGATCGCGCGCACGGCGGTTGCCGCCATGTCATGCGCATTCTGCACGCTTTCCAGCCGGATCACCTTGCCGTTACCCCAAGGGTTAGCATGGGCCGCGCAATCGCCGATCGCATAGACATCGGGCAGGCTGGTGCGGCAATATTCGTCGACATCCACGCCATTGGCCCCGGCCGCCCCCGCGGCGATCAACGGGCCGACAGCGGGGATGATGCCGATGCCCGCGATCACAATGTCGCAATCGATCACCGTCCCGTCGGACAGCACGGCCCGTTCCACCCGGTCGGCGCCCTCCAGCTTCTCCAGTTCCGTGCGCAGGCGGATATCGACGCCATGGGCACGATGCTCCTCCTCGTAGAAGCGGGACAAATCCTCCCCCGCCACGCGTGAAAGCACGCGCTCCGCCTGTTCGATCAGCATCACCTGGCAGCCGCGCTTGCTCAGCACTGCGGCGGCTTCCAGCCCGATATAGCCGCCGCCCACCACCAGCGCGCGGCTTGCGCCAGCCTCCAGCTCGCTCGCCAGCCGATCCGCATCGGCGCGGTCGCGCACCGCATGCACGCCGGCCAGCGTCCCGCCGGGGCAGGACAGCCGCCGCGCATCGCCGCCAGCCGCCCAGATCAGCGTGCCGTAACCCACCGCCTCACCGCCCGACACCGTCAGCACGCGCTGCTCCGCATCCAGCTTGGTGACCGTGGTCGACAGGCGCAGGGCGATGCCCTTTTCGTCCCAGAATTGCGGGGGTCGGATCAGGATGCGTTCGAAGGGTTTGTCCCCGGCGAGATAATCCTTGGACAAGGGCGGCCGTTCATAGGGCGGCGAGGTATCGCGCCCCACCATCAGGATCGAACCTGCAAACCCCTGTTGCCGCAGGCCGATGGCGGCTTGCGCGCCGCCATGGCCCGTCCCCACGATCACGATATCCGCATTCATCGCATGCAGCCTGCACGTTGCGATGCCCGCCGGTCAAGCGGCACAGCGTTGCAGCAGGCTGCGCGCCTGTCCGGCGATCTGCGCCAGCATCGCGGATGTCAGCGGCGTTGCCGCGTGCGCGCGCGCGACGACGCTGCGGAACTGCACGATGGCACGGTCATGCCGGCCGCCCCATTCCTCCACCAGCTGCACGGGGTCTGCCTTGCTGCGGCCGTTGCGGGTCAATTGGCGCAGGAAATCCAGCCGCATCTGCTGGAAATCGCGTGCAAGGCCGGCCACCAGCAGCCGCTCCCACGGATCGGAAGGCGACATCAACGCGGCGCGCGATTGCGCCCAGTCCAGCCCCAGCACGCTGCCCAGCGCGATGAAGGCGCGCGCCAGCGGCATCGGCTCTATCCCGCAACCGCGCGCCAGATGGGCGATGCCGATGGCGCCATCCAGCGCGAAGACATTCGCGACCTTGCCAGCCACCCGGATCGGCGCGCCCCCTTCCACCAGCATGGCCACGATCGCTTCGGCATGTTCGCGCGCCTCGCGCGACAGCAGCACATCGACATTGTCGTGCAGCGCCTCCACCCCCGGGGACAGCGCGGCGACATGGGCGGCTGGCCCTTCGCCATTCAGCCCGGCGCGCAGCAGGTCGGCCATATGGCTGCGCATCGCCAGCGCCGCCTGTTCGAACAACAGCAGCCGGGCCTGCTCCGCCATCTCGCCCTTCTCGATCGCCTCCCACACGGCCGGCATGTCCAGTAGGGCGCTCACGGTCACGAAGGCAGCCGCGACCTGTTCCAGCGGGGCGCCCTCTTCCTCCGCCAGTTCGAACGGATGGAGCAGGCCGATGCGGTTGACGACTTCATTCGCCGCCACCGTGCCGACGATCTCCCTGCGCAGCCGGTGCTTCAATATGTCCTTGCGAAACGGTTCGTGCATCCGGGCCGGAAAATCGCCCAGCAGCAACGGCACCGCCATCTCGTCATCCGCAAGTTCGCCGGTTTCGACAGCGTCCTGCAACACCAGCTTGGCGTTGGACAGCAGCACGGCCAGCTCCGGCCGGGTCAGCCCTTGATTGTCCGATGCCCGCCGCGCCAGCGCCGCATTTTCGGGCAGCCCCTCGGTGTGGCGGTCCAGTTCGCCCAGCCCCTCCAGCGTTTCGATCAGCCGGATATGCGACGGCACCGCGTTGGCGCCGCCCCGTTCCGCGATCGACAGCGCCAGCGTCTGCAGCCGGTTGTCTTCCAGCACCAGTTCCGCCACCTCGTCCGTCATCTCGATCAACAGCGCATTGCGCTCCTGTTCGGTGATCCGGCCCGCCCGGCGCGCCGATGCCAGCGCGATCTTGATGTTCACCTCGTTATCGGAACAATCGACGCCGGCGGAATTGTCGATGAAATCGGTGTTGACCCGTCCGCCACCCAGCGCGAATTCGATCCGCCCCGCCTGCGTCACGCCCAGATTGGCGCCTTCGCCGATCACCCGCGCCCGCACCTGTTCGCCATTGATGCGCAGCGTGTCATTGGCGGGGTCGCCCACCTCGGCATTCACCTCGTTCCCCGCCTTGATATAAGTGCCGATGCCGCCGAACCACAGCAGGTCCACCGACGCTGCCAATATGGCGCGGATCAGGCTGTCGGGGTCGATGGCATCCCCTTCCAGCCCCAGTGCCATGCCGATCTGCGGGGACAGCTCGATCTGCTTCATCGTGCGCGGGAACACCCCGCCCCCGGCAGAGATTTTCGCCGTGTCGTAATCCGCCCAGCTCGATCGCGGCAGTTCGAACAGGCGCTTGCGCTCCTTCCATGCTGCCTTGGGATCGGGGTCCGGATCGATGAAGATGTGGCGGTGGTCGAATGCGGCCACCAGCTTGATCGCGCGCGACAGCAACATGCCATTGCCGAACACGTCGCCGGACATGTCGCCGCACCCCGCCACCCGCACCGGCTGGCTCTGCACATCCACGCCCAGCTCGCGGAAATGGCGCTGCACGGAAATCCACGCGCCGCGCGCGGTGATGCCCATCGCCTTGTGGTCGTAGCCATGCGACCCGCCACTCGCAAAAGCATCGCCCAGCCAGAAGTCACGGTCTTCCGCGATTGCATTGGCGGTGTCGGAAAAGCTGGCCGTCCCCTTGTCCGCCGCGACCACGAAATAGGGATCGTCGCCGTCGTGGATCACCACGCGGTCGGGGTGAACCAGCTTGTTACGGCGGATATTGTCGGTGACGGACAGCAGCGTGCGGATGAACAGGCGATAGCTGTCACGCCCTTCCGCGAACCAGGCATCGCGGTCCTCGGCCGGATTGGGCAGGCGCTTGGGATAGAAGCCGCCCTTCGCCCCGGTGGGCACGATCACGGCGTTCTTCACCCGTTGCGCCTTCATCAGGCCCAGTATCTCGGTGCGGAAATCGTCCCGCCGGTCGGACCAGCGGATGCCGCCACGCGCCACCGGTCCGGCGCGCAGATGCACGCCTTCCACCCGGCGGGAATAGACGAAGATCTCCCGCCACGGCACCGGGCGCGGCACGCCTGGCACCAACGCCGAATCGATCTTGAAGGCCAGCGCCTCCGCCCCCGACGGCGCGAACGCATTGGTGCGCAGGATCGCGCTGACGACCGATTGATAAAGCCTCAGCAGACGATCGTCATTGATGGCCGCCACATTCGCCAGCCCGGCCCGTATCGCTGCTTCCGCCTGCTCCACGGCCTCTGCCCTGTCGCCGGCAAAATCGGGATCGTGCCGGGTGCGGAACAGGTCGATGATGCCGCGCGTCACATCGGGCGCACCGTTCAGCGCATCGACCACGGTGTAGATGGTGAAGGTCACGCCGATCTGCCGCAGATAGCGATAGATGGCTCGCATCCAGTCCGCTTCCTGCGCCGCCAGCCCTGTCACGAGCACGAGGCGGTTGAACACGTCATCTTCCGCCAGCCCGTTGATGACCGCGCGGGCCGCAGCCTCAATCGCCTCGGCACGCTCCAGCAGGGAATCGCCCGCGACGCCGGCCGGCAGGGACAGCCGGAAATCATGGATCGCGCCGTGCCCTTCGCCAGCCAGTTCATTGGGCGTTTCGGCCAGCACGCGGAACCCGAAATTCTCCAGCGCCGGCACCGCATCCGACAGGGGCATCCACCCGCCCTGCTGATAGATCTTCAGCCGCAGCTGATCCGCCGGGTCGCTGTCCATCCGGTACAGGCGAACGTCACGACCCAGCGGGCAATCTTCCGCACCGCCCTGCAAATGGCGAATGCGCGCGATGTCCCGCGCAGCTTCGGCCGCGCCATAGGCGGTGCGATAGGATGCGGGGAAAAGCTCCGCATAACGCGCGGCCAGCGCGGCGGCGCGCCCTTCCTCCTCCACCGCGCGCAGGGCGGTTTCCACCGCTTCGGTCCAGCCGCGCAGGATTTCCTGCAACCGCGCGTCGATCCGCTGCGAATCGCAATCCTCCAGACCGTCCCTGTTATCCAGCATGAAGCGCAGCGTGGCGAGGTTGTCGCCTTCCGACGCCATGCTCCAGTCCAGCGATTTCGCCCCGGTTTCTTCCTCCAGCAATTCCTGCACCTGCAACCGCACGCGCGTGGACATCAGATCGCGCGGCAACCAGACGAAGGCGAACAAATGCCGTTTCAGCGGGGCCGCCACGATCGCGCAGCGCGGGCGCGGGCGATCCACCAGCGCCATCATCGCCGTGGACAGGCGGCAGATGTCGGGTTCCGGCAGGCCGATCACGATATCGTGCGGCAGCGCGGTCAAGGCATGGGCCAGCGCCTTGCCGTCATGGCTGGTCGGCGAAAATCCGAACTGGGCCATGATCGCGGCCAGATCCTGCCGCAGCACCGGAACCTCCGCTGGCGGCGCGGCCAGCCCGGCGCTCGTCCAGATACCGGCATGGACCGAAAGCGCGGCCACGCGCCCGTCCTCCAGCAGAGGCACGATGAACAGGTCGATCGGCACCCGGCGATGGACCAGCGATTCGCGGTTCGCCTTGACGATCAGCGGGGCGCTTCCTTCCGCGTCGAACCAGGCGAAGGCGCGCCGCCACGCCTCGTCTCCCAGCAGGTCGCGCGCGCCCTTGCGGCAAATGCCCATGATCTGCGCATGGCCGCCGTCGCGCCGGCGTGTGACATGGCCAAGATGGGTCAGCATCTCCCGGCTCAACCAGCGAAGCAATTCGCCCCCTTCGCTGTCGCCCAGCCGTTCCGCATCCTGCGCCAGCGCCTGCCGCATCTTCGGCCAGTCGGCCACCGCCACGCGCACATGCGCCAGCGCCGCTTTCAGTTCCGCTTCCAGCGCGCGCCGCTGTCGCGCATCGATGCGCGGGGTTTCGATATAGATGATGGATTCGCGCACCTCGTCATCGCCGGCTTCATCAGGCAATGCCGCCAGATTGCCTTCGGCATCACGCCGCACGGGCATCACGGGATGGATCAGCCGGTCGATCGGCACGCCATGCGCCGCGAAACAACCCGCGACCGAATCGACCAGGAACGGCATGTCGCGGTTCACCACCGCGACCTGCATCCGCCGCTTCCCGCTCACCGCCGTGCGCAGCAGCAGGGCTTCGGCGCCTTCGGCACGGTGCTGCATGGCTTCCAGCAAAAAGGCAGCGGCATCGGCAAGCTCTTCGCCGCTCGGCTCCGGCTCGCCCGGCAACAGGGACTTCGCCAGACCTTGCTCGATCCGCTGGATCAGGGCGCGGTCGGCCTTGGCTCCGGTTGCCGCCTGCTTCCCACGCGCGGATAGCTTTGCCAAAATCCTTCTCCCTGTTCGGCCAGCGTGCCCTGCCTTGGTCAATCGCGGGGCGGTGGCTCCGTTCCGGCCCTCAACCCTTCATCGCCTGCATCGTCAGCGCCAGCGAATGGCGGCGCGCCGCCGGATCGAATGTAGCGCCCGAAATGATGATTTCGTCCGCGCCCGTGCGCGCGATGAAGCGTTCCATCCGCTCCCGCACGGTTTCGGGCGATCCCACCGCGCGCGCCACATCCATGCGCTGCAGCATGGCACGGGCGCTTTCGGGCAGGCTGTCGCGATAGAACGGCACGGGCGGCGGCAGCTTGCCGGGGTCGCCGGTGCGCAGCCGCACGAAGGACTGGTCCTGCGATGTGGCGAGCAGTTCCGCCTCCTCGTCGCTATCGGCCGCGATCACCGTCATCGCCGCCATGGCATAGGGCCGCTCCAGCGCCGCAGAAGGGCGGAACTGGCTGCGATAGGTTTCCAGCGCCGCATCCAGATGATCGGGGGCGAAGTGGCTGGCAAAGGCATAGGGCAGGCCCAGCCGCGCGGCCAGCTGCGCGCCGAAGAGGCTCGATCCCAGCATCCACATCTGCACCGCGGCCCCCAGCCCTGGCGTGGCCACGATGGGCAGGTCCAGATCGCCGGTCAGCAAGGCGCGCAGTTCCACCACATCTTGCGGGAAATATTCGGATGCGCGGTGCAGATCCTTGCGCAACGCCTGCGCCACGATGCCTGCCGCGCCCGGCGCACGGCCCAGCCCCAGATCGACCCGGCCCGGAAACAGCGCATCCAGCGCGCCGAACTGTTCGGCGATCACGAAGGGGTTGTGATTGGGCAGCATCACGCCGCCCGCGCCGATCCGGATGGTGGAGGTGCAATGGCCGATATGCGCCAGCACCACCGCCGTCGGGCCGCCCGCTATGCCGGGGCTGGCATGATGTTCCGCGACCCAGAACCGGTTATACCCCGCCGCTTCCGCCGCTGCGGCCAGCTGGCCGCTATCGGCCATGGCCTGCGAGATGGTGCCGCCTTCGCGCACGGGCACGAGGTCGAGGACTGACAGCGATATCATCGGCTTGGCGGTGCTCCATCCAGTTGGGCAAGATATTCGGCAGCTTCTTTGGCCGGCGGGGAACCGGGCGCACGGTCGATGACGGATCGCCAGCTGGCGCGCGCGGCATCGTCCCGCCCCGACAGCGCGGCGATCAACCCCGCCTCCAGCCCGATGGCGGGATCGTCGGGCGTCAGCGTGGCGGCCGTCTGGATATAGGATTGTGCCTGGTCCAGCTGTTCCATCCGCCGCGCCAGCGTGGCGGACAGCAGCCATACCGCGGCCTGCTGCGGCGCGTCGCGGCGCGCGGCGTCCAGCGCGGGCACGGCCTCCTGCTGGCGCCCCAGCGCGACCAGCGCCTTGGCCCTGTCGGCGGAGATGGTGCCGGCCAGTTCCACCTGGCCCGCACCGCGCGCATCGGCCAGCGCCTGGTCGAGCATGGCCAGCGCCTCCTCCGCGTGCCGCCCGGCCAGCGCGGCATTGCCCGCCATCGCGCCCAGCCGCGCCCGCGCCGCGCCTTCGCTCTCGGCCCGCGCATCGCGCGCACCCATGAAGGCATCGCGCGCCGCGTCCCAGCGCAGCAGGCTGACATAGGCCGTGCCAAGGCATTGCTGCGGCGCGCTTCGGCCTGCGCCGGATGCTTCCGCCAGCCATTCGTCAGCCGTCGTGATGGCCGTCGCCGGATCGGTGCGCGCCTGATCCAGGCAGACGGTCAGCCGGTCCTGCTCCAGGCTGGGCTGCGCCGCCTGGACGAGAAGAAGGGATAAAAGTGCCAGCATGTCAGACGATCTCCGCCACGGTGCGCAGCAACAGGCCGATATCCTGCGGGCGTGACAGGCGGTGGTCGCCCCCCTTCACGAAAGTGGTCTGCACATCGTCCCCGCGCACCGCCCGCGCCAGCCGCAGCGATATTTCCGGCGGCACTTCCGCATCGTCCTGCCCGTGCAGAAGCCGCAGCGGCGCATCCAGCGCGATCTGCGCGCCCAGCACCCGCTGCAACTGCCCGTCCTGCCAGAAACCGGGATGGGTCGGCGTCGGCTCCGGGCCATAGGGATTATGGCGCAGCAGCGTCTCGCCGCCCGCCAACCTGCGCTGTTCGTCCATGTCATAGCCCCAGTCCGTGAAATCCGGCGCAGCCGCGATACCGACCAGACCCCTCACCCTGTCGGGCAAGGCCTGCGCCACCAGCAGCATCAGCCATCCGCCCATGGAAGAACCCACCAGCACCGCCGGGCCGCGCAGCTTCGCCTCGATCAGCGAAACCGCTTCCTCGCGCCAGCGGCTCAAGCTGCCATCGGCGAAATCGCCGGGGCTTTCCCCGCATCCCGAATAATCGAACAACAGGCATTCGCGCCCGGCTTCCTGCGCCCAGTCCCACAGCGCGGTCGCCTTGCTGCCGGTCATGTCGGACATATAGCCGGGCAGGAATACAATTCCCGGACCTGTCCCTGGATTATGGCGAAAGGCGATGCGCCGCCCATCGCCCAACTCATGAAAGCTCGCGCTGGCCATGGCGCGAAGATGGAAGCTGCAACCCGGAAGGGCAAGGGCCGGCAATGCGTGGCCCCGGACGCCGATGGGTGGCGATGCCCAAATCCTCCGCCTGCCATGCGCCCCTGCATGTCGGCGGGATCGGGCCGTCTCCGCTCAACGGCGCGGCGAGGCGAAGCGCGCAATCTCCGTCAGTTCCTGCGACAGCAGCAATTCGCCTGCCTGGCTGTTGCCCAGCATCGCGCGGTGCAATGCGGCCAGCCGCTGCACCAGACGGTCCAGCCGCGCCGCGTTCCAGCGCCGCAACTGCACCTCCAGATCCGGCCGGTCGCGCCAGAACACGCGCCGCGCCTTCACTTCCGCTTCCAGCAGCGAACTGGCCTGCCCGCCCCCCATCCGTGCGACCAGCCCGGCCAGCTGCGCCGCGCGCCGTTCCATCGCCAGCAGCACGGCGACCGGGTTCAGCGAAACCTCGCGCATGCGCTGCAATTCGCCCGGCAGGCGCTGCACATCCCCCGACAGCACTGCATTGACCAGCGGCATGAACCCCTCTTCCTCGGTCTTCGCGCCCACGGCATCCAGCGCCTCGGCATCCGCCATGCGCGGCGATTGGGGCGATGCGTCGAGATACAGCGCCAGCTTGGTCACTTCGGATTGCGCCAGCCGAACATCCAGCCCGGCCGCGCGCGCGATCCGCTCCGCCGTTTCCGCGCTCAACTTCAGACCAGCGGCATGGGCCATGGTGCGCACATCGTCGGTCACGCTGCGCAGGTCGGGGGGATAGAACATCGCCACCAGCGCATCGTCGCGCGGCGCCAGCAGCTTGGCGGTGCGGGATTTGTCGGTCGCGTTGCTCGCCACGATCATCACCGGGCAGGCTCCGACGCCTTCCCCGCCATCCAGCAGTTGCGTCAGGTTCTGGACGGCGTCATGCACCTCGTCGCCGGCGGCGCGCACCCAGATATGGCGCGTTTCGCCGAACAGGGATGTCGATCGCGCCTCGTCTCCCAGCCGCACCGGGTCGCTGCGCAATTGCGCGCCGTCGATCTCCACCCGCTCTCCGGGATCGGGCAGCATGGCGACCAGCCGATTGGCGGCGGCCGAAGCACCGGCCTCGTCCTGCCCGCAGAAGAAGGCGATGGCGATGGAACCCGCGGCGCCCTGCGCGACCCTGGCGAAATCCCGCTGGCTCGCCTTCACGTCTGTTCGCGCAGCGCCACCGTCAGCCGGGTGACGATCCGTTGCGCCACGTCGCGGGTCAGGTTTTCCAGCGCCGTCTGCTCGGCCGCGATGGTCGCATATTCGGAACTGACGACGTCGATCCCCGCATCCGATCCGGCGGTGGCATCCACCAGAATTCGTCCGGTGGCGATATCGACCAGCTGATAGCGGGCACGCAAGGTGCGCCGTTCGCGGCCGATGGTCTCGTCGGTCAGCAGGCCCAGCCCTTCCAGCCTGTCGTCCAGCACCACGTCCAGCCGATAGCGGGCATCCACGTCGCCGCCGGTGGACAGCCTGTCGCGCAATGCATTTCGCATCAACCAGCCGGCCTGCCCTTCGATCGGGGCGACCTCAACTGCGGCCAGCCCCTGCGCCACCACGCCCTGCCCGCCGCCGGCATAGATCGGCTTCAACCCGCAGCCGGCCAGCAGCACTGCCAATATCAGTGCGGGAAGCGAAAGGGCGGGCAGGCGCAGGGTCATGTAACGATGTTCACCAATCGGTCGGGCACCACGATCACCTTGCGGATTTCCGCGCCGTCGATGTAACGCTGCACCTTGTCGCTGGCCAGCGCAAGCGCTTCCAGCTCGTCCTTCGGCAGACCCTTGGCAACGGTCAGCGTATCGCGCAGCTTGCCCTTTACCTGCACGGCCACGGTCACTTCGTCTTCCACCAGCAGCGCCGGGTCCACTTCCGGCCAGGCCTGCCGCGCCGCCAGCCCCTCGCCCGCCATCGCCGCCCAGGCTTCTTCCGCCAGATGCGGCATCATCGGCGCGGCCAGCAGCAACAGGGTGCGGATCGCCGTGCTGCGATCGGCGGAGGGCGCGGCCTTTTCGGCGGCGGAGGTCAGCTCATAGATGCGGGCGACAGCCTTGTTGAAGGCCAGCGCCTCGATATCGTCGGCCACGGCGGCAACGGCCTGATGCGTCTTGCGGGCCAGCGCCTTGTCCTCGCCGCCGGCATCCGCATCATATTGCCCGAACAGCCGCCACAGCCGCTGCACAAAACGCGCGCAACCCTCGATCCCGCTTTCGGACCAGGGCAGGTCGCGTTCGGGCGGGCTGTCCGACAGCATGAACCAGCGCACCGCATCGGCGCCGAACCGTTCCACGATCTCGTCCGGGTCGACGACATTCTTCTTCGACTTGGACATCTTGACGACGCGGCCGACATCCACTGCCGCCCCGCTCTGCTTCAGCACCGCGCCCTGGGCGGTTCGCGTCACCTCTGCCGGCGAGTAATAGACCGCGCGCCCATCCTGTTCGCGGCTATAGGTCTCGTGCGTCACCATGCCTTGCGTGAACAGACTGGCGAACGGCTCCTTCACATCGACCAGCCCGATATGGGCCAGCGCGCGCGTCCAGAACCGGGCATAGAGCAGGTGCAGGATCGCATGCTCGATACCGCCGATATATTGTTCGACCGGCATCCACTGCGCCACTTCCTCACGGTCGAACGGCTTGTTGGCCGGCTGGCTGGCGAAGCGCAGGAAGTACCAGCTCGAATTGACGAATGTGTCCAGCGTGTCGGTTTCCCGCTGCGCCTTGCCGCCGCATGCGGGGCAGGACGTGTCCTTCCAGGTCGGATGGCGCAGGAGAGGGTTGCCGGGGGTGGAAAAATCCACATCCTCCGGCAGTGTCACGGGCAGCTGGTCCTTGGGCACCGGAACCACGCCGCAACTGTCGCAATGGATGAAGGGGATCGGCGTGCCCCAGTAACGCTGGCGCGAAACGCCCCAGTCGCGCAGGCGCCACACCGTCTTGCCGCTGCCCCAGCCTTCCGCCTCGGCCCGCGCGATCACCGCCGCCTTGGCGTCGGCCACGCTCATCCCGTCCAGGAAACCGGAATGGACCAGCACGCCGTCGCCCGCCTCGGCCTCGCCCGCGAAGGGTTCATCCGCCCGGCTGGCATCGCTTGCCACCACGCGGCGGATCGGCAGGCCGTATTTGCTCGCGAATTCGAAATCGCGCTGGTCATGCCCGGGCACGGCCATCACGGCGCCGGTACCGTAATCCATCAGCACGAAATTGGCGATATAGACGGGCAGCGCATCGCCGGTGAAGGGATGGATCGCCTTGATCCCGGTGTCGAACCCCAGCTTTTCCGCCGTTTCCAGTTCTGCCGCCGTGGTCCCGCCCGCGCGGCACAATTCGATGAAGGCCTGCGCATCGGCATTGCCTTCCGCCACGCCGCGCGCCAGCGGATGATCCGCCGCCACCGCCACAAAGCTGGCGCCGAAGATCGTGTCGGGCCGGGTGGTGTAGACTTCCAGATCCTGCCCACCTGCCAGGGCGAAGCGGAATTGCAGGCCCTGGCTCTTGCCGATCCAGTTTTCCTGCATCAGCCGCACCTTGTCGGGCCAGTTCTCCAGCTCGCCCAGCCCTGCCAGCAGGTCTTCCGCAAAATCGGTGATCTTGAGGAACCACTGGTTCAGCTTGCGCTTCTCCACCAGTGCGCCCGATCGCCAGCCACGCCCGTCGATCACCTGTTCGTTGGCCAGCACGGTCTGATCGACCGGGTCCCAGTTGACGGCGCTTTCCTTGCGATAAACCAGCCCCTGCGCATACAGGTCGATGAACAGCGCCTGTTCGTGCCCGTAATAGGCCGGGTCGCAGGTCGCGATCTCGCGGCTCCAGTCCAGCGCGAAGCCCAGCCGCTGCAACTGCGCCTTCATCGTGGCGATATTGTCGTAGGTCCAGCCGGCGGGATGGACGCCCTTTTCCATCGCCGCATTTTCTGCCGGCATGCCGAATGCGTCCCACCCCATCGGGTGCAGCACTTCATGGCCGGTCATCCGCTTGTAACGGGCCAGCACGTCGCCCATCGTGTAATTGCGGACATGGCCGATATGGATGCGCCCCGACGGATAAGGGAACATCTCCAGCACATAGCTTTTGGGCTTCGTGCTGGCGCTGTCAGCCTCGAAACAGCGCGCCTCGTCCCAGGCACGCTGCCAGCGTCCGTCGGCTTGCGACGGGTCGAAACGGATCTCGGTCATGCGGGCTGCGTCAGCCGATGGCGGACCGGCGCAGATCGCGCGCCTTGGTCAGGATGATATCCTCCAGCCGCTGCACCGTGGCCGCCTGCACCGGCGCGTCGACCCATGCGCCGCCCTGGTTCACCTGCCGGCTTGCCGCCACGCGCAGCGCATCGGCGCGCAAATCCTGATCCAGGATGGATACGGACACCTTCACCCGTTCGTCAGGCTTGGCGGGGCTGGAATACCAGTCGGTCACGATCACGCCGCCCGCACTGTCGGCCTGCGTCAGCGGCATGAAGGACAGCGTCTCCAGGCTGGCGCGCCAGAGATAGGAATTGACGCCGATCGTGGTGATCTGCGCTGCCGCGATATCGGCGGCGGGCCGGGCGTCCTTGCTGCCGCAGGCGGCGAGACCCGCGACGCACAGGCCCATCACGGCAGCGCGCGCCGCCATCGGCATGCCGCGCCGCGCGGCCGCATTGCTGGAAATGATCGCGGATTTGTTGGAAGCCATCATCGGTCCTGTTTCGAATTGCGGGCACAAGCCTGTTGGCGCCTCTATAGCCGCCGTCACGCGGGCGGCAAGCTACAGGCGCAGGCCGGCCCAATGCCCGCACCGCGCTTGAACCGGCGCTGAATTGGGTTCAGCAGTGTGGGGTCAGGGCAACAGTTCGCAGAAACCTTGATAAAATTGCCAGAAAAACGGCTGCGGATGCCCGAACCGGACTCGCCAAGCGGGCATCACAGGCGTAGCGATGATGATGGAGAGAATCGGGCGATGCAGCGGTTTTTCAGGAACCGTTAAGTCGCAAGTTGCATATTGCAGCGTGACCGAACAGCAGGCGAGCAATGGGGAAGCGTAACACGAACAAGCGGGCCGGTCTGGCCACGACAGTCGCCCTGGCGGCTTCGGCGCTTGTGCTTGTGCCCAGCGCCGGCCTTGCCCTCTCCGGTGCGGGGGAAGCTGCCTCGCTCCGCGATCTTCCGGGCTACAGCGCATTCACCCCTGCCAATATCGATCCTGACATGGCACGCCTCGTGGCGAAGCGGGGCTTGTCCGACGGCACGATGACGCGCTTCACGCCCGCTGGCATGTCCGACCGCGCGAATCGCTCCATGACCGTCGCCGTGCGCGTCGATCAGCGGCAGGCCCGCGCCTATTCCGTGCGTTCCGCGATCGAAGCAGCGAATGAGCGCTCCTCCGGCCTGTCGCGGACGGCGATCACGCCCACTCGCTACAATCTCGGCGTGTCGCGCGGTTACCAGACCTTCGCGAAACCCGCCCAGGTCTCGCGCGAACGCGAAGTTGCCGACGCCGGCATTCCCGATCTGGCGACGTTCCGCCCCACGCCGGCGCGCGAAACGCCCAGTCGCTTCGCAGCGCGCATCGCTATGGACGACGATAACAAGACCAGCGCCTCCGCCGGTCCGATCGACGGCCGCGATCAGTCCGTTGCCGTGGCGGGCAGCTATCGCCTCACGCGCAATATCGATGTCACCGCCGGGGTGCGTTATTCCCAGGATCGGGACCGTCTCGCCCCGATCAACGACCCGGCGCAGAACGAAAGCCAGGCCGTCTATATCGGCACGCAATTCCGCTTCTGATTGCTGCCGACATCTCATCGAAAACAAACCCCGCTCAGGCGGGGTTTTCTTTTGCGCGGCCCGGATTCCCGCTTATTGTGCGGATTAGGATAAATCAGGGAGCATCAGAATGGCGCGTGTTGCAATCGTCACCGGTGGTACTCGCGGGATCGGCCGCGCTATTTGCGAAACCTTGCAGGGCCAGGGCTTTACCGTGGTCGCGAATTACGCCGGGAATGAAGAAAAGGCCCGCGCCTTTACCGAAGAAACGGGAATCGCTTCCTACAAATGGGATGTGGGCGACCATCAGGCATCGCTGGACGGCTGCGCCCGGGTGGAGGCGGAGGTCGGCCCGGTGGAAGTGCTGGTCAACAATGCCGGCATCACGCGCGACGGCACCCTGCTGAGGATGAGCTTTGACGATTGGGACGACGTCATGCGCATCAATCTGGGCGGCTGCTTCAACATGGCAAAAGCCTGCTTCCCCGGCATGAAGGATCGTGGCTGGGGCCGCATCGTGAATATCGGTTCGATCAACGGCCAGGCCGGGCAATATGGCCAGGTCAATTACGCCGCCGCGAAAAGCGGCATCCACGGCTTCACCAAGGCGCTCGCGCAGGAAGGGGCGCGCTTCGGCATCACCGTGAACGCCATCGCGCCCGGCTATATCGATACGGACATGGTCGCCGCCGTCCCCGAAAACGTGCTGGAAAAGATCGTTGCCCGCATCCCGGTCGGGCGGCTTGGCAATGCTGGCGAGATTGCGCGCGGCGTGGCGTTCCTGTGCTCGGACGATGCCGGCTTCGTCACGGGATCGACCCTGTCGATTAATGGCGGCCAGCATATGTATTGAGCGATTCTGTGGCCGCCGATTATCATCCGCCCGTCAAACGTTCGGTCGAAATCGCCGGCCACAAGACCTCGATCAGCCTCGAACCCGCGTTCTGGCAAGCCTTGCGCGACGCGGCGGAGGCAGAGGCACTTCCCCTCAACGCGCTGGTCGCGCGGATTGATGCGGAACGGATTTGCGCGGAAACGCCCCCGGGGCTGGCGGGGGCGCTCCGGCTCTGGCTGCTGGACCGGCTTGCCGGACAGCACGCCAAAATCGACGCGGCGCGTCAGTAATTGGCTGGCGGGTCGCTGGCCGGGAAGCTTTCGTCGCTTTGTTCGTCGACCTTGTTCCACTGCTTCGGCTTGTCCGCCATCGCGTGCGGGCCGGCATCGCGAACCTTGGTGTCGTTTCCGTGCGCCGTCTGGTTATCGGCGAAGGCCGGCGGAGACGTTTCCGCCTTCGACTTCTCGTAATATTTGTAACCGACATATCCGAGCGCACCCAGCGCGGCGAGTTTCAAAAGAGCCATAAATCGTTCCTTTCCACGCCGCCTAACGCTTGCCGCGCATGAAAGGTCCGCTGCCGCGCGCGGATTATCGCGGCATTTCGGGCATTCGTCCCACCGGGGGCGAATGCGGTTGACCGCACCTTCGGCCGCCCCATAAACCTGTGCGATGACGATCAGAAAACCGATCAGGAAAGCCGTCTTCCCCGTCGCGGGGCTCGGCACGCGTTTCCTGCCAGCCACCAAGGCGATCCCCAAGGAACTCCTCCCCATCATCGATCGCCCGTTGATCCAGTATGCGGTGGACGAAGCGCGCGAGGCGGGGATCGACCAGATGATCTTCGTCACCGGCCGGGGGAAGACCGCGCTGGTCGAGAATTTCGACATCGCCTACGAACTTGAAAGGACGATGGAGGAACGCGGCAAGGCGCTTACCGCGCTGGAACCCACGCGGTTCACCCCCGGCGATCTCATCACCGTCCGCCAGCAAGTTCCGCTCGGCCTTGGCCATGCCATCTGGTGCGCCCGCGCCATCGTGGGGGACGAACCTTTCGCGATCCTCCTGCCGGACGAGCTGATGGTCGGCCAGCCGGGCTGCATGGCGCAGATGGTCGAAGCCTATAATGAAGTCGGCGGCAATCTGATCTCCGTGCTGGAAGTCCCGCACGAAGAAGTGTCCAGCTATGGCGTGATCGACCCCGGCACATCGCAAGGCGCGCTGACGGAAGTGCGCGGCCTGGTGGAAAAGCCGCCTGTCGACCAAGCGCCTTCCAACAAGATCATCTCCGGCCGCTATATCCTCCAGCCCGAAGTCATGCGTACGCTGGAAAACCAGGAAAAGGGTGCCGGCGGGGAAATCCAGCTGACGGATGCGATGGCCCGCATGATCGGCGAACAGCCGTTCCACGCCGTCACGTTCGAAGGGCGCCGCTACGATTGCGGCAGCAAGATCGGCTTCATCGAAGCCACGCTGGCGCTGGCGCTGGAACGGGACGATATGGGCGCGCAGGTGCGCCAGATCGCGCAGCGCCTGCTGGCTGAATAGCGCGGCGGCGCTCAACCCGGACAAAGCACCGGACATGAAAAAGGCGGCTCCGTCACCGGGGCCGCCTTTTTCATGTCCTGCCACAGGGCAGGGCTATGTCTTATCGATTATTCGGGGCCGCCCTTGGCGCCGTCCACTTCCGTGATCGCCAGCTGCGTGCCGACCATATAGGGCGTGGGATCGACGGCTTCGCCCGCCACGCGGACTTCATAATGCAGATGCGGGCCGGTGGAACGGCCGGTCGAGCCGACATAACCGATCAGCTGGCCCTTGGTCACGCGTTCCCCGGCGGTCACGGCATAGCCGGACAGATGGCCGAAGCGGGTCTGCAGATCACCGCCATGTTCGATCTGGATGTAATTGCCATAGCTGCTGAAGCGTTCAGCGCGGGAAACCAGGCCATCCGCCGTGGCATAGACCGGCGTGCCGGTAGGGGCGGCCAGATCCACGCCCTTGTGCGACGCACGGCGGTTCAGGATCGGATGGTCGCGCATGCCATAGCTGCTGGTCAGGCGCGCGGTATGCAGCGGCATGCCGCCCGGCAGGGAAACCGAAGCGCGCGGGGCCGGGGCGATGGAGCCGGCGCCGCGATCCATCGATTGCCAGCTAGCGAACAATTCGCGGAATTCGCTGTCACCGCGTCCCTTGCCACTGGCGTCGGCATCGACGGCGCTGGTGATCTGGGCGGTCGTGGCGGTTTCGTTCGCCTGGGCCGGTGCGGCTACCATCACGGACAACATGCTGGCGGCGGCGATTGCGGTTTTGAAAAACATGCGGCCCGTATTCCCGTCCTTGTCCTGCGGCCGATCCCGGCCGCAGCGGTTTCGTGGATTGAGGCGCACCAAGGGGCGCCCGTCCGAAAATCTTGGAGAACAACGGAACCCCCCGCCGTCTCGTTGATTGATGGTTAGGGCCAGCTTGGTTTACGAAGCAACACCGCCGTAAAACTCCCGCGACAAACCGGCATCGAGACGCGCCGAGTCGTTGAATGGAGGCTTCAGGCTGCCTCTGAAGTGTCTTTCCAGCAGGATTTTCCAATAGTTTCCGGGGTCTTTACCATGTGCGTCGCACAGCGCCCGGAAATGCGTTGTGCCGATCCGGACGTGACGGATTTCGTCGTCAAGGATTCGCTGCAGGATGCGCGCACCGCCCGAATCGCCCTGCGCCGCCACCCGGTCCCGGGTCGCAGGCGTCACGTCCAACCCGCGCGCTTCCAGCACCATCGGCACGATCGCCAGCCGCGCCGCGACGTCATGGCGCGTTTCCGATGCCGCTTCCCACAATCCGTCATGGGCGGGCAGGGAGCCGTAATGCGATCCCAGCGTGCGCAGCTTGCGCTGGATCAGGGCGAAATGCATCGCCTCGTCCGCCGCCACGCCCAGGAAATCGCCGACGAATGCCGCGCCCATCTGCCCGCCGAATCGCCCCGCCATGTCGAGTGCGAGGTCGATCGCCACGAATTCGATATGCGCCAGCGCGTGCCACAGCGCGATGCGCTTGCGTTCTGACCCGCCGCCGCTGCGTTTCGGCATGCGGGCAGGCGGCAGCAATTCCAGCGCCGCCGGTGCTCCCGGCCTGTCGGGCATAGGGGTGGAAAAATCGGCTTCCAGCCGCCCGGCCCGCCAATCGCGCGCCACGCGCCGCGCCGCCTTGATCTTGGCGTCAGGCTCCCCCGCCAGCAGGGCGGCGGCAATCGCTTGCGAAACGCCGGTCACCTGGCTGCCAGTTCTCGCGCCGCGTCCAGCACCTCGGCGGCGTGGCCCTTCACCTTCACCTTCGGCCAGATCCGCGCCACGCGCCCTTCCGCGTCCAGCAGGATGGTGGTGCGCACCATGCCCATGAACTTGCGGCCATACAGGCTCTTTTCCGTCCACACGCCCAGCGCGTCGGACAATCCGCCTTCCGCATCGTCGGATACCAGCGGCACTTCCAGCCCGTGCCTGGCGGCGAACTTCACATGGCGCGCGGGCGGGTCCTTGCTGATGCCGGTCACGCTAATGCCCGCTGCCGCGAATTCAGGCAGCAAGGCACTGAAATCCTTTGCTTCCGTAGTGCAGCCGGGCGTATCGTCCTTGGGGTAGAAGAACAATACCGCGGGCCGGCCGGCGAGGTCGGCGGGGCGCATCGTGCCGCCATCCGTCCGCTCCAGCGCGATATCGGGCAGTGTGTCGCCGATCTGCGGCAATTCGCTCATCCTTCGATCTCCAGTTTCTCGCCGAACAGGTCTAGCCAGCTTCGCGCCACGCCTTGCCGCGCCTCGCGCAGCCGGTGTAACAACGTATCGTAATCCTCCGCCCCGCAAGCCTGCGCCAGAACCATGCGCGCCGCTTCCGGCGGCTCCTTGCCGCCCGGCGCCAGCAGCCGTCCTGCCACCAGCATCCGCGTCAGCAGCGCGTGGTGATCCGCAAAGCCGGTCGGCAGCAGGCCCTGTTCCGCCAGCATGGCGATCGCCCGGTCGAGCGACGGGTCGAACGCCGTCCGATCCCGCAATTGCAGATAGTGGATGATGAACTCGCAATCGACCAGCCCGCCGCGCAGCAGCTTCACGTCGAGCGGGCCGGACGCGGATTTATGCGCCGCCATTTCCGCCCGCATCGCCAGCACGTCGCTGCGCAGTTGCTGCGGATCGCGCGGATGGTTCAACACGCGCGCGATCGCGTCCTGCAATGCGGCGCGCATCTCCGGCGAACCATGGATCGGCCGGGCGCGGCACAGCGCCATATGCTCCCAGGTCCAGGCGTCCTGTTCCTGATAGCGGGCGAAACTGTCCAGACCCACGGCGAGCAACCCCTGATTGCCCTGCGGGCGCAGGCGCGTATCCACCTCGTACAGCGCGCCTTCGGCGGTCGGCACGCTCAACGCCGCGGTCACGCGCTGCGCCAGCCGGTTGAAATAGAGCGATGCGGTCAGCGGCCGGCGCCCATCCGATTCCACGCCGATCTCGCCGGCGAAAACATAGATCAGGTCGAGGTCGGAAGCATGGGTCAGCGCGCCGCCGCCCAGCCGGCCCAGCCCCAATATCGCCAGTTCCCCGCCCGCCACCCTTCCATGGCTGTCCGCGAATTCATCGCCGGCCGCATCCGCCGCGCAGGTGATGGCGGCTTCCGCCACGCGCGACAGCCCCGCCGCCACGGCGAGCGGGTCCTGCCGCGCCTCCGTCAGCTGCACGCCCAGCGCGAATCGCTCGTCCCCCACGACCTGCCGCAGCCGGTCGAGCCGCGCCTCATACCCGCCATCGCCGACATTGGCGGACATGGCGGCAGCCAGTTCCGCGACGTCGCCCGGCAGATCGAAGGCGCTGCTGTCGATCAGCGCATCCAGACGGTCGGGCCGGCGCGCCAGCTCGTCCGCCAGCGGCGGGGCCAGCGTCAGCAGGCGCAACACCAGCTGCAACAGCCCCGGCCGCTGCTCGAACAGTCGGAACAGGTTAACCGCGGTAGGCAAACGTGCCAGAAGGGTTTCCCAGCGAATCGCCGCCCGCTCCGGCTCCGGCGCTTTTTCCAGCGCTTCGATCAGATCTGGCAATATGGCGTTGAAGGCGGACCGCGCTTCCGCCCCGCGCAGCGCGCGGATGGAATTGCGCCATTCCTCCGCCTTGTCGGCAAAGGGGCTGCGCGCCATCTGCGCACGGCGCCCGTCATCCTCCCCCCGGTCCAGCAGCGAATCGTAGCGCTCCGCCACCGCGCCGCACACCTCGCGCAATTCCGCGACCAGCGCCTCCCCGCTCGCCAGCCCGTCCAGCCGCGCGACATTGTCCAGCGCGCCGGCATCTTCGGGCAGCGAATGGGTCTGCCGGTCGTCCACCATCTGCAAGCGATGCTCTATGGTGCGCAGCCGGTCGTAAGCCTCGCCCAGCGTGCGCGCGTCACCGGCGGATACCAGCCCCGCCGCCGCCAGCGCATCCAGCGCCTGCCGCGTGCCGCGCACCCGCAATTCGGGGATGCGCCCGCCATAGATCAGCTGATGCGTCTGGGCGAAGAATTCCACCTCGCGGATGCCGCCGCGCCCGCGCTTCAGGTCGAAGCCCGGCCCCGGCTCGCGCCGCCCGTCATAGGCGTCGCGGATGCGCTTGGTCAGGCGGCGAATTTCCTCGATGGCGGTGAAATCCAGGCTGCGCCGCCATACGAAGGGGCGGATCGCGGCCAAGAAATCGCGCCCCGCCGCCATATCGCCGCCCGCCGCCCGCGCGCGGATGAAAGCCGCCCGCTCCCACGCCAGGGCGGAACTTTCATAATGCGTCAACGCCGCGCCCACCGGGATCGCCAGCGGGCTGACTTCCGACGCCGGGCGCAACCGCAGATCGACGCGAAAGACATAGCCTTCGCCCGTCTGGTGCGACAGCATCTCCACGATGGCGCGGGCATAACGCTGCGCCGCTTCGCCCGGATCGTCGCGTTCGCGGCGCGGCAGGCTGCGCGCGTCGTAGATCAGGATGGGGTCGATGTCGGAACTGTAGTTCAGCTCCCCCGCACCATGCTTGCCCAGCGCCAGCGCGAAGAAACCACCCGGCTCCGCGTCCGGCACGCGGTGGCGGATCGCGGCCGCGATGGCGCGGTCGAGCGCCCGGTCAGCAAGGGCGGACAATTCCCCCATCACGCGCGCCAGCGGGAAGGCGCCCGCCAGGTCGCCCACGGCCAGCACCGTCGCCAGCGCGCCGCGTTCCCGCCGCAATGCGGTGCCGACATCGGCGCTGCCATCCCCGGCGGCGCGCGCGGCGGCAAGGGCTTCCTCCCCCTCCCCCCGCGCCAGCATCGCGGCCAGTTCGCCATGCCGCTCCAGCCCGCGGGCCAGGAAGGGGGAATGGGCGCGCGCCCGCTCGATCGCATCTTGCCAGTCGTGCATCGCGCCTGACTGCATGGCCGCGCCGCGCCCCGCAAGCCCCCGCGAAGGAAAGCCGCCCCGCCGCGCCCCCCGTGCCCTCACCGCTCCATCATCGCCCCCGCTCCAGCATTGCAGGCGCACCGCTTGCCGCGCGGCCCGCCCTTTGCCATAGCGGGAAACCCGTTGCGGGAGTTACCATGCCCATTCTGTCCCGCGCCTTCTGCGCCGCCGCCGTCCTTGCCCTGTCCGCCTGCGCCGCGCAGACCGGCGGCCCGCGCCCGCTCTCCATCACCGATGTCGCGCCCGGCGATATTTCCGAAGACACGATGCGCGACGTCACCCGCATCCTCTCTTCCGACGAGTTCGAGGGGCGTGAACCCGGCACGCCGGGGGAGGAAAAGACGCTCGCCTTGCTGCAACAGCGTTTCGCCGCCGCCGGCCTGCAGCCGGGCAATAATGGCAGCTGGTTCCAGGATGTGCCGCTGGTGGAAATCACGGCGCAGAACCAGGGGCCGCTGGTGCTGCGCGGCGCGGATGGCGCCACGCGCTCGCTCGCCTTTGGCAGCCAGTGGGTCGGCGTCACCTATCGCGAACAGGACCGGATCGACCTGGCCGATAGCGAGCTGGTCTTCGTCGGCTACGGCATCAACGCCCCGGAAAAGGGGTGGAACGATTACAAGGGCATCGACATGCGCGGCAAGACCGCGCTGATCCTGGTCAACGATCCCGATTATGCCAGCGAGGGGCTGGAAGGGCCCTTCAACGGCCGCGCGATGACCTATTATGGCCGCTGGACCTACAAGTTCGAGGAAGCGGCCCGGCAAGGCGCCGCCGCCGCGCTGATCGTGCATGACGATTTCCCCGCCGCCTATGGCTGGAACGTGGTGGAAAGCGGCTGGTCCGGCCCGCAGGCCTATGCCGAACGCGAAGATGGCGGCGCGGATCAGACGCTGCTCAACGGCTGGGTGCAGAAGGACGTGGCGGATGCGATCCTGTCGGCCGCGGGCCGCAATCTGGCGGATCTGTCCGCCGCCGCCGGGCGGCAGGGCTTCCGCCCGGTGCCGCTGGGCGTCACCGTCGCCACCGGCTTCGACAACACCATGCGCCGCTTCCATTCGAAGAATGTGATCGGCATCCTGCCGGGCACGGAACGGCCGGGCGAATATGTGCTGCATACCGCGCATTGGGACCATCTCGGCCGCTGCACGCCCAATGATGCGGGCGACGATATCTGCAATGGCGCCATCGACAATGCCACCGGCACCGCCGCCCTCGTAGCCTTGGGCGAAGCGCATGCCAGGGCTGGCCCCGCCGCGCGCACGCTGGTGTTCCTGGCCGTGACGGCAGAGGAATCGGGCCTGCTCGGCTCCGAATATTACGCCGCCAATCCCGTCTTCCCCCTGTCCCGCACCGTGGGCGGGGTGAACATGGATGCGCTGTCGCTGGCCGGCCCTGCGCGCGACGTCACCGTGGTGGGCGGCGGCAAGAGCGAGCTGGACGCCTATCTCGATGCCGCACTTGGCACGCTGGGCCGCGTCGCCACGCCCGATGGCACGCCGCAGGCGGGCTTCTATTACCGTTCGGACCATTTCAGTCTCGCGAAGCGGGGCGTGCCGATGTTCTATATCGACGGCGGCAGCGATCTCGTCGATGGCGGGCGCGCGGCGGGGGAAGCCTATGCCGCCGCCTATACCGAAAAGGCCTATCACGGGCCGGATGACGAATTCGATCCCGATTGGAACTGGTCCGGCGTGATGCAGGATCTCCAGCTGTTCTACCGCCTCGGCCGGATGATGGCGGAAACGGACGATTGGCCCAACTGGTATCCCAACGATGAATTCCGCCGCACCCGCGATCGGGATTGTGCGGCCGACAAGGAAGGCTGCTGACCACAAATGCCCAGTATCGCGCCCCATAACGCGCCCAGTAACGCATCCCGCATGATGCCGCCCGAATGGGCACCGCAGGATCTGCTATGGATCGGCTTCCCCCATGCCGCCGGCGAATGGCCTGACATCATGGGCGATGCGCAGCGCCAGATCGCGGATTTCGCCAGCGCGGTTGCTGAAACCGGGCAGGAAGTGCGCCTGATCGTGCGCGATGCCGCGAACGAGGCGCGGGCGCGCTCGCTCGCCAGCGCGCAGGTCGTGCTGGAACAACGCGTCTATGGCGACGTCTGGCTGCGCGATACCGGCCCGCTGGTGGTGCTGGACGAAGCAGGCGCCCGGTTCGGGCAGCGTTTCGGCTTCAATGGCTGGGGCGGCAAGTTCCTGATGGATGGAGACCAGACGATCGGCGCGGACCTTGCCGAATCGGTGGGGCTGGATCACGCGCAGGCGGATTGGGTGCTGGAAGGCGGGGCCGTGGATGGCGATGGCACCGGCCTCGTCGTCACCACCACGCAATGCCTGCGCAACCGCAATCGCAACCCGCATCTTTCGCAGGCGGATATCGAGATGCGGCTCGCCCGCGATCTGGGCTTTGACCGGGTGCTGTGGCTGGGCGACGGGTTGCTGGGCGATCACACCGATGGCCATGTGGACAATCTCGCCCGCTTCGTCGCGCCCGGCACCATCGCCATTCCGCGCGCGACGGACGCCAACGATCCCAACGCCGCCATCTATGGCGATGCCCGCGAACGCGCCCGCGCCTTCGGGCTAACAGTGTGCGAAATTCCCTCCCCCGGCCATATCGGCGAAGGTCCGGACGCGGAACCGGCCAGCTATATGAACTTCGCGATCTGCAACGATGTGGTGGTGGTGCCGATCTATGGCTCGGTCCACGATGCGGATGCCGTGGCTGCCATCGGCGATCTCTTCCCCGGCCGCGCTACCATCGGCCTGCGTGCCGATGCTGTTCTGGCAGGCGGCGGCAGCTTCCATTGCAGCAGCCAGCAACTGCCCTCCGCACGGCCGAAGCTTTAACGCAATCTTATCGGGTCCGGCGCCATCACGGCGCCATGGGCAGGTGGCCATCGATCCGTATCAACCTGATGGGCGTCCTGCGCGCCGCGCTGGTCAGCGCCTGCGCCGGCGCCCTGATCGCCGCCGGGCAGATCATCCCACTCTGACCCGATAGCTGCGCCGACGGATCATCGCGCTGTCCTACAGCCGCGCCATCCTGCAAGGGCGGAACGGCTCTTTCAAAGCGCGGGTTCGGCACGGCAAAACGGCGCAAAGGTAAAAACCAACAATTCCCAACGGAACTGTCAAGTTAGCAGCCCCGCACAGGCGAAAACACGCGACGATATCAGGCCGCGACGTTGTCGAACTGAAGCCGGGCGAGACGGGCATATAGCCCGCCGGCGCGGATAAGGTCGGCATGGGTGCCCTGTTCCACCATCCGCCCTTCGTCCATCACGACAATGCGGTCCGCCGCGCGCACCGTGGCGAGGCGATGGGCGATGACGAGCGTCGTGCGCCCTTCCATCAGGTGATCGAGCGCTTCCTGCACCAGCCGTTCGCTTTCCGCGTCCAGCGCGCTGGTCGCTTCGTCCAGCAGCAGGATCGGGGCATCGCGCAGCAGGGCACGAGCAATGGCGAGCCGCTGGCGCTGCCCGCCGGACAGGCGCGCGCCCCCTTCGCCCAAGAACGTGTCCAGCCCCTGCGGCAGGGCGGAGAGGAAATCGGCGGCGTTGGCGGCGCGGGCCGCATCCCAGATTGCATCCTCGCTGGCATCCCAATGGCCATAACGCAGATTATCTCGCGCGCTGGCGGCGAACAGCACGCCTTCCTGCGGCACGAGCGCGATGCGGCGGCGCACCTCCGCCGGGTCGGCCTGGACCAGCGGCACACCGTCCAGCCTGATCGTGCCCGCCTGCGGATCGTAGAAGCGTTCCGCCAGCTGGAAGATAGTGGATTTGCCCGCGCCCGACGGGCCGACGATGGCCACCGTCTCGCCCGGATCGATCGTCAGGCTGAAATCGGCGAGAGCCTGGCTTTCCGGCCGCGTGGGATAGCGGAAGGTGACGTTCTGGAAAGCCAGCGCGCCGCGCGGCGGGACGGGCAGGTCGAGCGGGCGGGCAGGACGCGCCACCACCGGCCGTTCGCGCAGCAATTCGTTGAGCCGGCTGGCCGCCCCGGCGCCGCGCAGCAGATCGCCATAAACTTCCGTCAGCGAACCGAAGGCACCAGCCACCAGCACGCCTGTGAGGACGAAAGCGGCGATGGTGCCCCCCGACAGCGTGCCTTCCGCGACCTGGATCGCCCCGCGCCACAGCAGCATGGTGATGGAGCCGAAGATGACGGTGATGACGATGGCCGTCATCGCGGCGCGCAGCATGATGCGGCGCTTGGCGGTGGCGAAGGTCGCCTCCACCGCGCCGGCGAAGCGGGTTTCCTCCCGCTGTTCCTGGTTGAAGCCCTGCACGATCTTCATCGCGCCCAGCACTTCGGACACCATGGTGCCGACATCGGCCACACGATCCTGGCTGTCGCGCGACACGCGGCGCAGCCTGCGGCCGAACCACACGATGGGCAGCAGCACCAGCGGCACGCCGATCAGCAGCATGCCGGTCAGCCCCGGCGCGAGATAGAGCAGATAGCCGATCCCGCCGATCGCCATCAGCAGGTTGCGCAGCGCGACGGAGATGGTCGTGCCGACCACCTGTTCGATCTGCGCTGTATCGGCCGTCATGCGCGAGGAGATTTCGCTGGGACTGTTCTCTTCGAAAAAGCCCGGCGAAAGGCGCAGCAGATTGCTGTGAACCGCGCGGCGGATATCGGCCACCACCCGTTCGCCCAGCCAACTGACGAAATAGAAGCGCCCCGCCGTGCCGATGGACAGCACCAGCACGATCAGCAGCAAATAGCGGAACCAGCGCCCGATGGCGGCCGGATCCGCGCCTTCGGCAAAGCCCCGGTCGATGATGAGGCGGAAGCCCGATGGGATCGCCAGCGTGGCCGCTGCCGTTACCGTCAGCGCCAGCAACGCCAGCGAGACTTGCAGCGGATACCGCGCAGCCGCGCGGAAGATCATGGTGAGCGGTCCGAGATTATCGGCGGGCTCAACTTCTGTCCTGGGTCGGCGGGCCATGTGGGGCCGCCTAGACGAAAGGCGCGCCCGGCGAAAGCGTCCTGCGCGCGAGACAAACTTTGCCGCACTGCAACATTCGTCCTATATGGGCGTTACAAGAACCGACAACGTCTCAAAATCCGGGTCGCGCCGGTGCAAATCTGGGGAACGGCTTTTGCTTTACGATGCCTATGAAATGCAGCGTTCGCTGCTGAACAGTGCGAGCAACTGGGCAGCCATCGGCGCGCAGCTGTTCAGCAATCCGGCGCTCCCCATGGGATATTTCGGCACTGGCCCCCTGATCGCCAGCGCCTTGCAGGTATTCGCCCATTTGTACGAGGAACGGGGCAAGCCGCTGTTCAATATCGACAATGTGGAAGTGGGCGGGGAAAGCTTTCCGGTGGTCGAAAGCGTGGTGCTGGAACGGCCATTCTGCGCGCTGCGCCATTTCCGGCGGGAGGGATTGCCGGAAGGCGCGCCGAAGCTGCTGATCGTCGCGCCGATGAGCGGGCACTACGCCACGCTGCTGCGCGGCACGGTCGCGCGCATGGTGGAGAATCAGGAGGTGTGGATCACCGATTGGGCCGACGCCAAAATGGTGCCGCTATCGGCCGGCTCGTTCGATCTCGATGATTATATCGACCAGCTGATCGAGTTCCTCCGTTTCATCGGTGAAGGCACGCATATGCTGGCCGTGTGCCAGCCTTCCGTGCCGGCCTTTGCCGCAACGGCGATCATGGGGGCGGAAGGTGATCCGTTCCGGCCCGCTTCGCTGACGATGATGGGCGGCCCGATCGACACCCGCGCCAGCCCGACCACGGTGGACGATGTGGCGACCGATCGGCCGCTAAGCTGGTTCCGCAACAATGTGATCGCCACCGTGCCGCTCAATTATCCCGGCGCGGGGCGGAAGGTCTATCCCGGCTTCCTGCAACTGGCGGGCTTCATTTCCATGAACCTGCAAAGCCACATGATGAGCCATTACGAGATGTTCAAACATCTTACCCTTGGCGATCAGGAAGGCGCGGCGGCGACCAAGAAGTTCTACGACGAATATCTGTCCGTCTGCGACATGACGGCGGAGTTCTATCTGGAAACCATCGAAGAAGTGTTCCAGCGCCATAGCCTGCCGAAGGGTGAATTCGTCCATCGCGGCAAGGTGATCGACCCGGCCGCGATCCGCGATACCGCCCTGCTGGCCATCGAGGGGGAGCGCGACGATATTTCCGGCATCGGCCAGACCCGCGCCGCGCTGGGCCTCGCCGCACAACTCCCGGACGAACTGAAGAAGTACCATCTTGCCCCCGAAGTGGGCCATTATGGCATCTTCAACGGCAGCAAATGGCGCGGCCGGATTGCGCCGATCGTCGAGGAATGGATGCGCGCCCACTCCCGCTGAGGCGCGCCGGGTTGCAAGCGATCCTGCCTAGGTCGGCGCGGCGGCTCGTTTCCGCGCCTTCAGGCGAGGGGGATGCGCGCTCAGCCACGCTTGGGCAGGTCTTTCCAGCAGGCGATGCAGCAGGGCTGAACTTGCCAGCACCAGCGCAAGGAACAGCGCCGTAGTGGCCCAGCCCAATTGCAGATCCTCGCCCACGAATACGAGCTTGAAGGCGATGAACAGTGGATAATGGGCGAGATAGGTGGCGTAGCTCCACTCTCCCAACCGGCGCAGCGGCTTGCTGGCGAGCAGGCGGGATGTCGCTCCCCGACCCAGCGCCAGGGTAAGAAGCAACCCGGCGAACAGCGACGGCGCGAAAGCTGTTTCCGGCAGCCCGGTCAGCAGCGCACAACCGGCGGCCAGCACCGCCGCGATTGCGCAGAGCCGCGCCATCGCACCTGATTCGCGCCAGCGGAACCACAGATTGGCCAGCACCACGCCCATCGCGAATTCCGCAAGGCAGCGCCACAGCCCGAGCCGGGGAATATCATGGCCAAGGCTCGATGCGCCGCGCAGCGCGAACAGCGTATGGAGCGCGAGCGCCAGCGCCACCAGCATGGCGCCCAGCGCTACCGGCGAAAGGCGCTGCCACGGCAGGGCGATGGCGAGCAGCGGGAACAGCAGATAGGCTGCCATTTCCGCGCTGATCGACCAAGCCGGATGATTCCACGAAAGGTCCGGCGTCAGCCCCCAATTCTGCACCAGCAGCAGGTGGAGCGGCCATTCCGCCAGAGGATAGCCGTCCAGCGGCCGCCCTGTCGCCAGCAGCAGCAATGCGAACAGCAGCAGCGCGGCCAGGATCGCTGCATGGAGGGGCCAGATCCGCGCCACGCGCCGCCACCAGAAGCGCCGGCTTTCCCCCCAGCCACCGCTTGCCAGCCGCGCGCCGTAATTGAGCCACAGCACGAAGCCGGACAGCATGAAGAACAGGTCCACGGCGAGGTAGCCCTTGCCGAGAATGGCGATGGCGGATGCAGGCAGCAGCGTCTCCATGCTGAGGCGGATGTGGTAAAGTACCACCAGCCACGCGGCGAGACCGCGCAGCCCCGTCAACGCATGCAAGTGGGGGATCTCATGCGCTCCCGGCGCGGGAGGAGTTGGCGCGCTGCTCATGCGCCCATGCTCTCCGCAACACCCTGCGCGCGGCGCATCTTGCGCCGGACGGCAGGGCGCGCCGGGGCCAGCAGCCCGGACCGACCGACATAGGTGTTGAGCGCAATTTGCAGCGCGATCAGCATAAACAGGAAAGGCTGGAAAGCGATGCCCACGAACAGCGCGCCGACCAGATAGACGATCTGGCCATGTTGCAGCGCCACCGCCAGCGCGCCGACTGCCTGCTGCCGGGGATCATCGCTGCCGCGCATCCGGCAGCGAATCCGCTCCATCTGCCACAGGCCCAGCCCATGCAGGCCCAGCCAAAGCGCAAGGCCGGGCCAGCCCTGTTCGCCCAGCATCTCGAAATAGGCGGAATGATAGGCGCGGCCCTGTTCGGTCACCTCCACGCTTTCCACCGCCATGCCGCTGCCCGTCTGCACCGTGGAACGGGTATGATAGGTAAAGCTGTTGCCCAGGAAGGCGTCGAACCCGCCACCGAGCGGGTTGGCACGGGCGTAATCCAGGGTCCAGCGCCACACCGCCACGCGGGTAGAGGCGGACTGGTCGGCCTGATGGTCGCTGATCGTCGCCATGCGCTGCGTGTATTCGGCGGGCAGGAAGGGCACGGCCAGCATCAGCGCCAGCCCGCCCGCCGCCATATAGAGCGAGCGGTGACGAACGCTTCGCAGCGTCAGCACCCCCAGCATCCCGATGCACAGCAGGCCGGTGCGCGTCTGCGTGCCGATCGGGACCAGCAGGGCCGCGAAAACCAGCGCCCAGGCAAACAGGGTGACAGCCCTTCCCGGCCGAAAGATCGTGCCGTGGCGGGCCACCCACAGGATCAGCGGGATGATGGCGATCGCCACGGTGGACAGCGTGCTGCCTTCGTACAGCCCGGCATTTTCCTGCACCAGAGCCGTCAACTGGCCATAGCCGCCGCCTGACAGCGCCGTCTTGATACCGGCGGAAATGATGATCGATCCGACCGACAGCACCATGAACAGGGCCGCGCCCTCTATCCGCAGCCATGTCCGCAAGGTCAGCGGCAGGAAGATCGCAAAGACCAGCGCCTTCCACACCCATGCCCATTTGGCTTGCGCCGCTTCGGGATAGGCGGCGGTCAGCGTCGTCATCGCGCAATAGGCCAGCAAGGCCAGGATGATCCCCTGCCGCACGGTGAAGCGGCTGCCTTGCTTGGTGTCCAGCAACAGCCAGCCCGCGAAGGCGGCGGCGAAGGCGATCATGGACCAGGGCAATGCGGGCATCAGCGTCCAGCCGATCTTCTGAGGCGAGACGATGTCGAGATAGAGATAGGCCAGCACCCAGATGAAGGGCCGCTTCAGCCCCAGCACCATCAGCCCGCACAGGAACAGGAACAGCGCGAGATCAAGCATCGTCCGTGCCTCGCCACGTGCGATGACGTTGGCGCGGCCGCGAACAGCCGTCACCGCCTTCGTCGTCGAGGCCGGGCCGTGCCACCATGCGCAACGCCGCCAGCGCCAGCAGCGCATGGGTCAGTCCGATTGCGAAATAATCGATCACGGCGGCGAGGCGCTCCCTTGCGGAGGCTGAATTGCAGGCAGGGCGGCTGGATTGTGCGCTATCAGCGGGCGGTTGACGGGCCGTTAAGCCAGCCATGCGATGCAATGCGGCATGACCAGGGTGCTGCACGTCCTCGACCATTCGCTGCCGCTGCACAGCGGCTATGCCTTCCGCACGCGCGCGATCATGTCCGCGCAACTGGCCGACGGGCTGGAGGTGCGGGGCATCACCGGCATGCGCCACACCGCGCCAGGACCGGGCAGCGAATTGGTGGAGGGGCTGACCTTCCACCGCACGCAAGGCCATGCGGGCGGGCCGGCTGGGTTGCGCGAATGGCGAGAGATCGGCGCGCTGGCCGATGCGATAACCGCCCTGTGCGACACATGGCGGCCGGATGTGCTCCACGCCCATTCCCCCGCCTTGTGCGGGATGGTGGCGCTGCGCGCCGGGCGCCGGCTGTGCATTCCGGTGGTCTATGAAATCCGCGCCTTCTGGGAAGATGCGGCGGTCGGCAACGGCACGGGGCGGGCCGGGTCCATCAAATATCAGCTGACACGCGGGCTGGAAAACCGCGTCGTGGGCGGGGCCGATGCCGTGATGGTGATCTGCCACGGGCTGCGCGACGATCTGATCGCACGCGGTTTTCCCGGCGGACGGATCGGCGTGATGCCCAATGGCGTCGATCTGGCGATGTTCGGAACGCCTTCGCCCCGCGACGCAGCGCTGGGAGAAAGCCTGGGGATGGGGGGCGGACCGGTGATCGGCTTCATCGGCAGCTTCTATGATTATGAAGGGCTGGACGATCTGATCGCGGCCATGCCTGCCCTGCTGGCGCGGGCGCCGGATGCTCGGCTGTTGCTGGTGGGTGGAGGCCCGATGGAACAGGCGCTGGCGCGGCAGGCGGCGGCTTCTCCTGCGGCGCGGGCCATATGTTTCGTCGGCCGCGTCCCCCATGGCGAGGTGGAACGATATTATTCCCTGTGCGACGTCATGGCTTATCCGCGCAAGGCAAGCCGCCTCACCGATCTCGTCACCCCGTTGAAGCCGCTGGAGGCGATGGCGCAGCGCCGGCTGGTCGCTGCATCGGATGTGGGCGGACACCGCGAACTGATTCGCGACGGGCTGACAGGCACGCTGTTCGCGGCCGATAGCCCCGATGATTGCGCTGCGGCGCTGGCCGATCTTCTGGACCGGCGCGAACAATGGGATGCCATGCGCTCGGCCGCCCGCGCGCATGTCGGCGAACGGCACGACTGGCGGCGCAACGTGCGGCGTTATCACGACGTTTACCAAGTGCTGATAGCCCCACCGGAAACCGGGGGGATAGCTGTCGCGGCCTGATTCGCCGTGCCGCGCCGGAGCCTGCCGTGGAAGCAGGAGCGATTCGGTGGGCAAGACACATTCCGCGATCCGGCCTGGGACTGGCGCTGGAAAGGCGCCTATCAGCGCCCACCCCTTGTTCCCTGCCCTGGTCGCGTTGTGGTTCGCCGTATTACTGGGGGGCGGCAGCCTGATCCTGCCCGCCGCGATGCTCGAACGGGCCGTCACCATGTCTGGCCTGCCAGCCCTGTTCCCGCCCGCCGCCCCGCCGCTCGGTTCCACCGCGCATATGCTGATCGTCGCGGCGGCGACGTTGCTGGGTGCGGCTCTTGGCCTGTTCCTGGCCTGGATGGTGGTCCGCTCCCACGCCGGGGTCAAAACACGGCGCCTGTCCGATCAGTCCGGCATTCAGGCGCCGCCTTCCCGGACGGAGGAGGAGATCGAAGGGCGCCAGGCCGTTGCGGAAGCATCCTTGCGGCGCCGCGGCCTGCTCGCCCCTGCCAATGATGCCAGGACCGACGTTTGGGAGGAGGAGTTTGCCGGGGAAACCCCGGTTGAAGGCCCTCGGCCGGGAAGCATGCGGGCATCCTTCCTCTCCGCGCAATCCCGCCTGTCCGGTGACTTTGCGCCGCCGGAGCCAGACATGCCGGGCCTCTATGACGAAGAGCCAGCGGTCGAACCCGCGGCCCTCTGGCTGACGCAGGAGGATGACGACAGGGGATCGGCGCCGATGTCGGCTCTCTCCCACGGCCTTTCGCTGGCCGACCCTTTCGATCACGATCTGGAGGAGTGGGCGGGAGAAGACCCTGCGGGCGACCCTCACATTGATTCCCCCGATCATGCCAATTCGCCCGAGATCGCTGAGGTAGCCCCGACGATCTACGAGACGCCGGTGCAATCGCAGCCAGCGGTGCCCGTTATTTCGGAGCGGGAGCCGATCGACCATCTGGGCATGGTTCATCTGGTGCAGCGACTGGCCGCCGCCCTTGCCGAGTTCCGGGATTTCCACGCCGCGCGTTACCCCGCCCAGCCACTTGCCAGCCCTGCGATCTCCACGGAAATCGCGGCAGCTTCCGATGCGCGGGAGGCGACCGCCGCCTTCTTCTCAGCCCAGCCCCCTTTGCCGGTCGACATTGCACCGGCAGGCGCGCTGCAACGTCAGAGCCATATCGTGCAAGAGACGAGACCTCGCCCGAGTGCAGTCATGGCCGGGCGCATCGGGCCGCATATCGGGACGGCACGCTCCCCCCACGCTGACGAGGCGTTGCGCGCAGCGCTCGCGACCCTGCGCCAGATGAGCGGCGCAGCCTGACGGAGCTGTCTTTTTGAGCTTCGGTTCCTGCGCGGATATCTTGCAAAAATAGCTTCCTGTCGCCATGGGGGGCCATCGCGACATTTTTACATGCCCCCATGCTGGGTGAGTCGCGCTTCGTTGCCCGGTCCGGTCCGGTGCCGAAGCGTGTGTTTCGCCGGGCCTGAGACAGGAAGACGAAGTTGAACGAATATCCCGCGACCCAAGGCCTTTACGATTCGCGTAACGAACATGATTCCTGCGGTGTGGGCTTCCTGGCTCACATTAAAGGCATAAAATCGAACGCGATTGTAGGTCAGGCGCTGGAGATTCTCGCCAATCTCGACCATCGCGGCGCGGTGGGCGCGGACCCGCTGCTGGGCGATGGCGCCGGCATCCTGATCCAGATCCCGGACCCGCTCTATCGCAAATGGGCGGATGGCGAAGGGCTGACCCTGCCTGCGCCGGGCGATTATGCCGTCGCGATGTGCTTCATGCCGCAGGACCGGGAAGCGCGCGAATTCATCACCGAACAGTTCGAAAAGTTCATCGCCAAAGAAGGCCAGCACCTGATCGGCTGGCGCGATGTGCCCACCACGAATGACGGGCTGGGCAAAGCGGTGCTCGCATCCATGCCGGTCATCCGCCAGTGCTTCATCGCGCGCGGCGCCAATTGCCCCGACCAGGATTCGTTCGAACGCAAGCTGATCGTGATCCGCAAGCAGACGCAGAATCCGCTGTCTGCGCTGGCGGAAAAGCATAACATGCCGTCGCTGACGAACCTGTATATGCCCAGCTTCTCCAGCCGCACCGTGGTGTATAAGGGGCTGCTGCTGGCGACACAGGTCGGCAGCTTCTATGACGACCTGCGCGATCCGGATTGCGTGTCGGCCATCGGCCTGGTGCACCAGCGCTTTTCCACCAACACCTTCCCTAGCTGGAAGCTGGCGCACCCCTATCGCTTCATGGCGCATAACGGGGAAATCAACACGGTTCGCGGCAATGTGAACTGGATGAATGCGCGCCGCCGCACGATGGAATCGCCGCTGCTCGGCGCCGATCTCGACAAGCTGTGGCCTATCATACCGCATGGGCAGTCGGACACGGCCTGCCTCGACAATGCGCTCGAACTGCTGCTGCTGGGCGGCTATTCGCTCGCCCACGCCATGATGGTGCTGATGCCGGAAGCATGGGCGGGCAACCCGCTGATGGACCCGGCCCGGCGCGCCTTCTACGAATATCATGCCGCGCTGATGGAGCCGTGGGACGGCCCCGCAGCCGTCGCATTCACCGATGGCCGGCAGATCGGCGCCACGCTGGACCGCAACGGATTGCGGCCGGCGCGCTTCTGCGTGACCAAGGGCGATCTGGTGTGCCTTTCGTCGGAAAGCGGCGTGCTGCCCTTCGACGAGGCTGACATCACCCGCAAATGGCGCCTCCAGCCTGGCAAGATGCTGCTAATCGATCTCGAACAGGGCCGCATCATCGAGGATGAGGAACTGAAGTCCCGGCTCGCCAATGCGGAACCCTATGCCGATTGGCTGCATCAGGCGCAGTACAAGCTGGAAGATCTCGAAGCGATCGAGACCGATGTAGAAGCGGTGCGGGAGTCCGATTCCAGCCTGCTCCAGCGCCAGCAATCCTTCGGCTACACGCAGGAGGATGTAAGCCGCTTCCTGGAGCCGATGGCCGCCGATGGCGACGATCCGATCGGGTCGATGGGCACCGACACGCCCATCGCCGTGCTGTCGCGCCGCAGCCGCCTGCTGTACGATTATTTCAAGCAGAACTTCGCGCAGGTCACCAATCCGCCGATCGATCCGATCCGCGAAGAGCTGGTGATGAGCCTGCTGTCGATGATCGGCCCGCGCCCGAACCTGCTGGGCCATGCCGCCGGCACGCATAAGCGGCTGGAGGTGGAACAGCCGATCCTGACCAACACCGATCTGGAAAAGATCCGTTCGGTCGAAGCATCGCTGGACGGGGCGTTCCGCACCCACACGATCGACATCACCTGGGATGCCGCGTCGGGCGCGGATGGCCTGGAGATGGCGATCAAGGAAATGTGCTGGGCCGCGACGGAAGCGGTGCTGCAGGATCGCAACATCCTGATCCTGTCCGACCGCGCCGAAGGTCCGAACCGCATCCCCATGCCGGCCCTGCTAGCGACGGCGGCGGTGCATCAGCATCTGGTGCGGCAGGGCCTGCGGATGCAGACCGGCCTGGTGGTGGAAACGGGCGAAGCGCGCGAGGTGCATCATTTCTGCGTGCTGGCGGGGTATGGCGCGGAAGCGGTGAACCCCTATCTGGCGTTCGAAACGCTGGAGCAGATCCGCGTTTCGAAGATGCCGGAACTGTCTGCCAAGCAGGTCCAGAAGAACTATATCAAGGCCATCGGCAAGGGCATCCGCAAGGTCATGTCCAAGATGGGCATCTCGACCTATCAGTCCTATTGCGGCGCGCAGATTTTCGACGCGATCGGCCTTTCGAGCGCGTTCATCGAGAAGTATTTCACCGGCACGGCCACCACGATCGAAGGCGTCGGTCTGAAGGAAGTGGCGGAAGAAGCGGTGCGCCGCCACTCCACCGCCTATGGCGACGATCCCATCTACGAAGACATGCTGGATGTGGGCGGGATCTACCAATACCGCCTGCGGGGTGAAGACCACGCCTGGACGGCGACCAGCGTCGCCAATCTCCAGCACGCCGTGCGCGGCAACAACTGGCACAATTACGAAGAATTCGCCCGCAGCATGAACGAGCAGTCGGAACGGCTGCTGACCATCCGCGGGCTGATGGAACTGAAGAAGGCGGACACGCCGCTCGACATTTCCGAGGTCGAACCGGCCGAGGAAATCGTGAAGCGGTTCGCGACCGGCGCCATGAGTTATGGCTCCATCAGCTGGGAAGCGCACACCACGCTGGCGCTTGCCATGAACCGGATCGGCGGCAAGTCGAATACCGGCGAAGGGGGCGAGGATCCCAAGCGGTTCCTGCCGCTGCCCAATGGCGACACGATGCGTTCGGCCATCAAGCAGGTCGCTTCCGGCCGCTTCGGCGTGACCACGGAATATCTGGTCAATGCCGATGATGTGCAGATCAAGATGGCACAGGGCGCCAAGCCGGGCGAAGGCGGCCAGCTGCCGGGCCACAAGGTCGACAAGACGATTGGCGCCACCCGCCATTCCACGCCCGGCGTCGGCCTGATCTCGCCGCCGCCGCATCACGACATCTATTCGATCGAGGATCTGGCGCAGCTGATCCACGATCTGAAGAATGTGAATCCCGGCGCGCGGATTTCCGTGAAGCTGGTGTCGGAAGTGGGCGTTGGCACAGTGGCCGCTGGTGTGTCCAAGGCGCGGGCGGATCATGTCACCATCTCCGGCTATGAAGGCGGGACGGGCGCTTCGCCCCTGACCAGCCTCACCCATGCCGGCAGTCCGTGGGAAATCGGCCTTGCCGAAACGCAGCAAACCTTGCTGCTGAACGATCTGCGCAACCGGATCGCGGTGCAGGTCGATGGCGGTTTGCGCACTGGCCGCGACGTGGCCATCGGCGCGCTGCTGGGTGCGGACGAATTTGGCTTCGCGACCGCGCCGCTGATCGCCGCGGGCTGCATCATGATGCGCAAGTGCCACCTCAACACCTGCCCGGTGGGCGTGGCGACGCAGAATCCCGATTTGCGCAAGCGCTTCACCGGCACGCCGGAACACGTCATCAACTACTTCTTCTTCGTCGCGGAAGAGCTGCGCCAGATCATGGCGGAAATGGGCTTCCGCACCGTGGAGGAGATGACCGGCCGCGTCGATCGCCTCGATATGAAGCGGGCCATTCGTCACTGGAAGGCGGAAGGCGTCGACCTGTCACGCCTGCTGCACCGGGTTGAAGTGGCGCCGGACGCGCCGCTGCGGCAGACGGAAACGCAGGATCACGGCCTTGCCGCCGCGCTCGACAACGATCTGATCGCCGCCGCGCGGTCCGCCATCGACGGGGGCGATACGCTGGTGATCGACCGCGAGATCCGCAATGTGAACCGCACGGTCGGCGCCATGCTGTCGGGCGAGATCGCCCGCCGGCACGGCCATGCCGGCCTGAGGCCGGAACAGCTGCGCATCAACTTCACCGGCGTAGCGGGGCAGAGCTTCGCGGCCTGGCTGTCGCATGGCGTGACGCTGGACCTGGTGGGCGATGCCAACGATTATGTCGGCAAGGGGCTTTCGGGTGGCCGCGTGATCGTGCGCCAGCCTGCCAACGTGGATCGCGACCCGTCGCAGAACATCATCGTCGGCAACACCGTGCTCTACGGCGCCATTGCGGGCGAAGCGTTCTTCAACGGCGTCGGGGGTGAACGGTTCGCGGTCCGCAATTCCGGCGCCATCGCCGTGGTGGAAGGCGCAGGCGATCATTGCTGCGAGTACATGACCGGCGGCGTGGTATGCGTGCTGGGCAAGACCGGACGCAATTTCGGCGCGGGCATGTCCGGCGGCATCGCCTATGTCTATGACGAGGATGGCAGCTTCCGCGACCGCTGCAATCTGGCGCAGGTGGACCTGATGCCGATCGATCCGGCCCCGTCACAGGATGAAGGCACCGGCCGCCCGCAGCAGCGTCCTTCGCATGTCGGCGATTTCGGCATGGGCGACATGCTGCGCCACGATGCGGAACGGCTGCGGATCCTGGTGGAACGCCACAAGCTGCACACCGGCTCCTCCCGCGCCACTGCGCTGCTGGACGATTGGGACACGGCGCTGGGCAAGTTCGTGAAGGTCATGCCGCGCGATTATCAGCGCGCGCTGGAGCAGATGGAGGCCGAGCGTGAGCAGGCCGCCTCTGTCGCTGCGGAATAAGGGTTAGCAAGATGGGCAAGGAAACGGGGTTCCTGGAACTCGACCGGGAGGATCGCGGCTACGAGGATCCGAAGGAACGGGTCAGGAACTACAAGGAATTCGTCGTTCCGCTGGCGGAAGAGAAGCTGCGCAACCAGGCGTCGCGCTGCATGAATTGCGGCATTCCCTACTGCCACAATGGCTGTCCGGTGAACAACATCATCCCCGACTGGAACCATCTGGTCTATGAAGGGGACTGGAAGAATGCGCTCACCATCCTGCATTCCACCAACAATTTCCCGGAATTCACCGGCCGCGTCTGCCCTGCCCCGTGCGAGGCGAGCTGCACCCTGAACATCGTCGACCAGCCGGTGACGATCAAAAGCATCGAATGCGCGATCGTCGACCGGGGATGGAAGGAAGGCTGGATCCAGCCGCATCTGGCGGAAGAGCGGACGGGCAAGAGCGTGGCGGTGATCGGATCCGGCCCCGCCGGGCTGGCCTGCGCGCAGCAGCTGGCCCGAGCCGGCCATTCGGTGACGGTGTTCGAGAAGGCGGATCGGATCGGCGGCCTGCTCCGCTATGGCATCCCCGACTTCAAGATGGAAAAGCATCTCATCAACCGGCGGCTGGTGCAGATGGAAGCGGAAGGCGTGACCTTCAAGACCAGCACCGAAGTGGGCGTTGACGTGTCCATCAAGTCGCTGCGCGAGAATTTCGACGCGGTCGTTCTGGCTGGCGGCGCGGAAGACGCCCGTCCCTTGCAGATCCCAGGCGCGGAACTGCCCGGCGTGCGGCTGGCGATGGAATTCCTGACCCAGCAGAACAAGCGCGTCGCCGGCGACAGCGAGGAACGCGCTGCACCGCGCGGCACGCTCACCGCCACGGGCAAGCATGTGATCGTGATCGGCGGCGGCGATACGGGGTCGGATTGCGTCGGCACTTCCAACCGCCAGGGCGCGGCCAGCGTCACCCAGATCGAGGTGATGCCCAAGCCCCCTGAGAAGGAAAACAAGCAGCTCACCTGGCCCGATTGGCCGATGAAGCTGCGCACGTCCTCCAGCCATGAAGAAGGTGTGGATCGCGACTGGGCCGTGCTGACCAAGGAAGTGGTCGGCGAAAACGGCAAGGTCACCGGTCTCAAATGCGCCCGGCTGGAATGGGTCGATGGCAAGATGCAGGAAATCGAAGGCAGCGAGTTCGTGCTGCGGGCCGATCTCATCCTGCTGGCCATGGGCTTCGTCGGTTCGAAGAAGACCGGGCTGCTCAACCAGTCCGGTGTGACCCTGACCGATCGCGGCAATGTGGAAGCCAATACGCAGGATTATCGCACCAGCGAGGATATGATCTTCGCTTGCGGAGATATGCGCCGCGGTCAATCGCTGGTGGTATGGGCGATCCGCGAAGGACGTCAGGCTGCCCGATCCGTGGATGAAGCCCTGATGGGGGTGAGCGAGCTGCCGCGCTGAGCCTGACGGCTCAGCGCCTCAGCGCGTCGGCAGTGCCGCTACGGCCTGGTCGAGCAGCTCCAGCAGCTTGGCCAGGTTCTTGTCTCCCAGTGCATTGCGGATAGGTTCTTCCTCCGCATCCACTGTCGTGAACAATTCGGCCATCGCCTTCTCTCCCGCCGGCGTCACCGACAGGCTGTTGCGCCGGCGGTCCGATTCGGACCGGTCGCGCGCGGCCAGACCGTGCGCTTCCAGCTGATCGACGACACCCACCAGCGCCGATGTCGCCAGACCGGCCTTGCGCGCCAGTGCCGTCTGCGAACTGCCGGGATTGGCTGCGATCAGCGCCAATATGGTCAGTGACCCGGTCGGCAGGCCATAGGGCGCCGAAACGGACAGGGATCGGCTGCCCAGCCCATTGACCAGCAAGCGGGCGCGCGGCCCGATGGACGATCCGAGAATCCCCCAATCCAGAGTGCTGTTCTTCGATTTCGCGTCTTTCTTCACCGGTCCTCAATCCTCCAGTCGATGGCGCCGCGGCCCTGCTGCTCCAGGAAGGCGTTCGCCTGGCTGAACGGGCGCGATCCGAAGAAACCCGCATGGGCCGATAGCGGGCTGGGATGCGCGCTCGTCAGCACCAGATGGTGTCCGTCCGCCAGCCCCGGCACGCGCTGCGCCTTCTTGCGGGCATGGCTGCCCCACAGGATGAAGACGCTTGGTTCCGCCTTTTGCGCCACGGCGGCCACGGCCGCGTCGGTGATCGCTTCCCAGCCCCGGCCTGCATGGCTGCCGGCCTGGCCGGCTTCCACGGTCAGCGAATTGTTGAGCAACAGCACGCCCTGCCGCGCCCATGCTTCCAGATTGCCATGGCCCGGCGCGGCAATACCAAGGTCGCTGGCCAGTTCCTTGAAGATATTGCCCAACGATGGGGGCGGCCTGACGCCCGGCGGGACGGAGAAGGACAGGCCGTGCGCCTGTCCGGGGCCGTGATACGGGTCCTGCCCCAGAATCACGACCTTCACCGCATCGAGCGGGGTCAGTTCCAACGCGCGCAGGCGGCTGCCGCGAGGGGGATAGATCTGCTTGCCGGCATCTTCCTCCGCCCGCAGCCAGCCGCCCAGCTTGCGACTGTCCGGCGACGCGAGAACCGGGTCGAGCGCGGCGCGCCAGCTGGCGGGAACGGTTTCGGACATCGGCTCCAGCCTAGCTCCGCGCCGCCGGTCCTGCCAGCGCCCCTTCCCCTCTTTCCCCAATCCGCCTAAGGCTCGGCCGATATGGCGATATATTTCCACGAAGAAGACCTGCCCGAAGGCGCGCTCGCGCCCGGCGCTGTGGCTGTCGATACCGAAACGATGGGGCTCATCACGCCTCGCGACCGGCTGTGCCTGGTCCAGATCAGCGATGGCCGCGGGGACGAACATCTGGTCCGGTTCGGCGTGGGGAGCCGGTACGACGCGCCCAATCTCAAGGCGGTGCTGGCCGATCCTGAGCGGGTGAAGCTGTTCCACTTTGCGCGGTTCGATCTCGCCGCGATCGAACATTACCTCGGCGTCACGGCCGCGCCGGTGTTCTGCACCAAGATCGCCAGCAAGCTGGTCCGCACCTATACCGACCGGCATGGGCTGAAGAATCTCATCAACGAATTGTTGGGCGAGGATATCAGCAAGCAGCAGCAGTCGAGCGATTGGGGCGCGCCGCAGATCACCGATGCGCAGCGCGAATATGCGGCCTCCGATGTCCGCTTCCTGCACCGCCTTGCCACCATCCTGGAACAGCGGCTGGAGCGTGAGGGGCGCCGCGAGATCGCACAGGCCTGTTTCGATTTCCTGCCCACTCGTGCGCGGCTGGACCTTGCAGGCTGGGCGGACAAGGACATATTCAGCCACGAATAGTGGCCGGAGCCCCGCCGTATGACCCTTCAGGCCGACAGGATCCGAACGCGCCGCCAGGCTTCCGCCGCACCCGGCAGTTCGCTGGATCGGATGGTGCGTTGGGCGTCGCTCGGCCTTCCCGCAGCTGTGGGCGCCATTGCTGCGCTGATGGTGATCGCACCTTTGTCCCCACGCGGCGAAATCAGCTTCCTGCTGGATCGTAACAAGGTGGCGATCGCGGATGACCGGCTGCGCGTGGATGACGCCATGTATCGCGGCCAGGACAATCGCGGCCGCCCCTTCTCGCTGTCATCTGGCGAGGCTGTGCAGAAAAGCGCCAGCGTGCCGGTGGTGGAAATGAGCAACCTGACGGCGCGGCTGATGCTGTCCGAAGGGCCGGCACTGCTGACGGCGCGTTCCGGCAGCTACGCCATCGATCAGGAACAGGTCATGGTGAACGGGCTGGTGCGCTTCAGCGCGGCCGATGGCTACAGCGCCGTGGCACGCAATGTTTCCATCGACCTGCCGGGCCGCCGCCTGCATGGGCAGGGAGAAGTGTCGGGCACGGTCCCCGCCGGCACCTTCCGGGCCGACAGCCTTCAGGCCGACCTGGAAGCGCGCACCGTCACGCTGGATGGCAACGCCCGCCTGCGGATGGTGCCCGGTCGGATGCGGGCGCCCTAGGCCGACGATGATGCAGATTCCCTTCCCCGCCATGTCCGGCATGCAGGACCCCAGCCGATGAACGACCACACCGCCAGATCTCGCCAGCGCCTGTTGCCGATCGCCCTCAAAAGCCTTGCCACCGGCTTCGTGCTAACCCTCGCGCTCAGCGGGCCGCAGATGCAGGCCGGGGCGCAGGCCATTGCCGGTTTCAACTCCAACCAGCCGGTCAATTACGCGGCGGACCGGATCGAATTGCAGGATCGGCAAAAGCGGGTCGTGCTGTCAGGCAATGTCATCATCAACCAGGGCGACCTGCGGCTGGCGGCTGCGCGGACGACGGTGGCCTATACCGATGCGGGCGCGCTGCAGATTCAGCGGATCGACGCAACCGGCGGCGTGACGGTGACGCGCGGGACGGAACGGGCCAGCGGCAATGCCGGGGTTTACGATTTCAACCGCCGCATCATCACCCTGACGGGCAATGTGGCCCTGCGCCGGGGCGGCGACACGCTGAATGGCGGGCGGCTGACCATCGATCTCAACACGGGCCTGTCCAGCGTGGACGGGCAAGGCGGTTCCGCGCAGTCCGGCGGACGGGTGACGGGAAGCTTCTCCGTTCCCGAATGAGGCATCCGGCCCGATCGGGGCCGATATCCAGGATCGGACTTTCGGCGCGCGGCGGCTTGTGCCATGTCGCGCGCGGTCCAATGTCAGGCGACGATGATGAGTGAAATGGTGAAGATCAGCCTGCCCGATGGTTCGGTGCGCGAAATGCCGGCCGGCTCCAGCCCAGCCGATGTCGCGGCCGCGATCGGCCCCGGCCTGGCCAAGGCAGCGCTGGCAGCGCGGGTGAATGGCGAATTGCGCGATCTGGCCCGCCCGTTCGACGGCGATGCAGAGCTGGCGCTGGTCACCGCGCGGGACGAAGCGGATGCGCTGGAACTGGCGCGGCACGATTACGCCCATGTGCTGGCCGAAGCGGTGCAGGCATTGTGGCCGGACACGCAGATCACCTTCGGCCCCGCGACGGAGGATGGCTTCTACTACGATTTCGCGCCCGGCGCTCGCGGCCCTTTCACGGAAGACGATCTGCCCGTGATCGAGGAGAAGATGCGCGAGATCATCCGTGCCGACAAGCCGCTCCGCCGCGAGGCGTGGAGCCGGGACCAGTTGATCGCATGGTTCGAGGAGCATGGCGAAAGCTTCAAGGCGCAATGGGCGGCGGAACTGCCGGCGGATCAGGAACTGACCGTCTATCATTCCGGCGGCGACTGGCTGGATCTGTGCCGCGGCCCGCATCTGGCCTCCACCGGCAAGCTGGACCCGCAGGCTTTCAAGCTGACGCGCGTTTCGGGCGCCTATTGGCGCGGCGACCAGCGCAATGCGATGCTGAGCCGCATCTACGGCACCGGCTGGCTGAACAGGAAGCAGCTCGACGCCCATCTGGTCCGGCTGGAAGAAGCGGCCAAGCGCGACCACCGCAAGTTGGGGCAGGAAATGGACCTGTTCCATCTGCAGCAGGAAGCGCACGGGTCCGTGTTCTGGCATCCCAAGGGCTATCTGATCTGGCGGGAACTGGAAGCCTATATGCGCCGCGCCATCGACGGGGCCGGCTATCGCGAGGTCAAGACCCCGCAGGTGATGGACGCCCGGCAATGGGAACAGTCCGGCCATTGGGGCAAATATCGCGAGAACATGTTCGTCATCCCTGACGAGGTGCCCAATACCGAAGATGAAGGGCCTCTCGTGTCGGAGGCGGCGGACTGGATGGCGCTCAAGCCGATGAACTGTCCGGCGCATGTCCTGATCTTCCGCCAGGGGATCAAGTCGTACCGCGACCTGCCGCTGCGATTGTATGAAAATGGCTGCTGCCACCGCAACGAACCGCATGGCGCGCTGCATGGGCTGATGCGCGTGCGCCAGTTCACTCAGGACGATGCGCATATCTTCTGCCGCGAGGATCAGATCGTCGCTGAAGTGCAGGCGTTCTGCGAACTGGCTGACCGGATCTACAAGGATTTCGGCTTCACCTATTCCATCAAGCTGGCGCTGCGCCCGGAAAAGCGCTTCGGCACCGAAGAGATGTGGGACCAGGCGGAGGCGGAACTGCGCGCTGCCGTGGTGCGCGCTGGCCTCGCCACGGACGATTATGGCTGGGAAGAACTGCCGGGCGAAGGCGCGTTCTATGCCCCCAAGCTGGAATGGCACCTGACCGACGCCATCGGGCGCACCTGGCAGGTGGGCACCATACAGTCCGACCGCGTGCTGCCCGAACGGCTGGATGCGGGCTATATCGGCGAAGATGGGGAGAAGCATCGCCCGGTGATGCTGCACCGTGCGATCTTCGGCAGCTATGAACGCTTCATCGGCATCCTGATCGAACATTTCGCCGGCAAGCTGCCGCTGTGGCTGGCGCCGGTGCAGGCGGTGGTGGCCACCATCGTGTCTGATGCGGATGATTACGCGAAGGATGTGGCGCGCAAGCTGCAGGCGGCGGGCATCCGGGTGGAAACCGATCTTCGTAACGAGAAGATCAATTACAAGGTGCGCGAACACTCGCTGAAGAAGGTGCCGCATCTGCTGGTGGTCGGCAAGCGCGAGGCGGAAGAAGCAACCGTCGCCATGCGCACGCTGGGCGAACAGCAGCAGAAATTCCTGCCACTGGATGAAGCGATCGCCTGGCTGAAGGCGGAAAGCACCGCCCCAGACCTGCGGGAAGGCTGACGGTTACTGGCGGGCGGTTATGGCATGAGCCGCCGCCCGGCCCCTGCACAGACGCCGGGCATTGCCGACGCTGGTCCGCTGGGCGCGGCATGAGCGGCCACCGGTGGCTGGAGCGATTCGCCTGCCAGCGATCCGCCGCCCCGCTGACCGCGCATTCCACAGGGCGAAGCCAATCGACCAAGCGCTGGCGGCAACCGACAAACGGCATGCGCCATTGATGCGGTTGCGCTAGAAACCTTTTCTCCCATATGGCGCTTGCATCCGCCTTGCATCCCCGATGCATCGCTGTTGAACGCTGGACGAAAGGCTTTCCATGATCCGTTCCATCCTGGCTGCTGGCGTGTGCGCCGCTGCTCTTGCCGTATCAGCCCCTCTCGCCGCCCAGGATGCCCAGGCAGGTCAGGAGCGGGCGCCCGCGCCGACCATGGAATTCGGCAGCTGGGGTGTCGATACGACGGCACTCGATCCGGCGGTGAAGCCGGGCGACGATTTCTTCGCCTATGTGAACGGCAAGTGGATTCGCGATAACCCGATCCCGCCGGAATATACCCGCTTCGGCTCGTTCAACGTGCTGGGTGAGCAGGCGACGGCCAATGTGGAGAAGCTGGTGTCCGATCTGGTCGCCTCCAACCCCGCGGCCGGCACTACGGAACGCCGCATCGTCGATGCCTATCAGGCATTTGTCGACACCGCCGCCATTGATGCCGCCGGCATGGCCCCCGCCCAACCCTATCTGCAAAGCATCGCCGATGCGCGCGATCTCGATGCGCTGGTCGATCTGTTCGCCCAGCCCGGCATGCCTTCGCTGATCGGGGCGGGCGTCACGGTCGATTCGAAAGACCCCAACAGCTACATCGTCGGCATCGGTTTCGACGGGATGGGCCTGCCCGACCGGGATTATTATCTGGTCGACAGCGAGCGCAATCGCGAAATCCAGGCCCGTTACCGCGAATATCTGGCCTTCCTGCTTGGACAGGCCGGTTATCAGGATGCGCAGGCCGTAGCGCAGAAGGTCTATGATTTCGAACATGCCGTGGCGGAACTGGAATGGGACCGCACGGCCCTGCGCAACCGCGACCTCACCTATAACAAGCTGAGTCGTGCCGAATTGCTGGCCTTGGCCCCGGAATTCCCGATCGCCCGGCTTCTTGCCGCTTCGCAGTTCGACGGCGTCGACCAGTTCCTGATGAGCCAGCTGCCCCCCAGCCCGGAGGAAATCGCCACGCTCGGCCTGTCGGAAGAAACGCTGGCGGGCATTGGCGGCGGCACCCCGGCCATGATGAAGCTGCTGACGGCGACCCCGCTGGACACGCTGAAAGCCTATATGGCCGCCCGCTTCCTCAGCGCCAATGCGGATGTGCTGCCCAGCGCGATCGACGATGCCAATTTCGCCTTCTACGGCACCTTCTTGCAGGGGCAGGAAGAGCAGCGCCCGCGCTGGAAACGCGCCATCGACACGGTGGAAGGGCAATTGGGCGAACAGCTCGGCAAACTGTATGTCGCGCGCTATTTCCCGCCGGAAAGCAAGGCGGCGATGGACGATCTCGTCGTCAATCTGCGCCGCGCGCTGGCCGCCAGCCTGAACGACAATGAATGGATGACCGCAGCCACCAAGCGCGAGGCCATCGCCAAGCTCGATTCGTTCAACCCCAAGATCGGATACCCGGACGAATTCGAAACCTATGACGGGCTGGAAATCCGCGCCGGCGACCCGCTGGGCAACCAGATCCGGGCCATCGACTGGGCGGTGAACGATAACAGGTCCAAGCTGGGCAAGCCGGTCGACCGCACAGAATGGGGCATGCTGCCGCAGACGGTGAATGCCTATTACAACCCGGTTTTCAACGAGATCGTGTTCCCCGCCGGTATCCTGCAGCAGCCGTTCTTCGGCCCTACGGCTGATCCAGCGGTGAATTATGGCGGGATCGGCGCTGTCATCGGGCACGAGATGGGCCACGGTTTCGACGATCAGGGCGCCAAGAGCGACGCGACCGGAATGCTGCGCAACTGGTGGGCGGATGCGGATCTTGCGCGCTTTACCGAATTGGGAGACCGGCTGGCAGCGCAATATGACGCGTTCTGCCCCTATGACGATGGGCAGACCTGCGTGAATGGCCGCTTCACCCTGGGCGAGAATATCGGCGATGTCGGCGGGCTGAGCCTCGCCTATCGCGCCTATCGCATGTCGTTGAACGGGCAGGAAGCGCCCGTGATCGACGGGCTGACGGGCGACCAGCGCTTCTTCCTGGCATGGGCGCAGGTGTGGCGTTCCACCCAGCGCGAGGCGGCGGGGCGGCAGCGTCTGCTGACCGATCCGCACAGCCCGGAACAGTTCCGCACCAATGGCGCGGTTCGCAACATGGATGCCTGGTACAAGGCGTTCGACGTCAAGCCCGGCGACGCGCTGTACCTGCCGCCGGAGGAACGGGTGCATATCTGGTAACGGAAGCACCCGGACGAGCCATGCTTGACATCCATGGGCCGCGCGCCAACAGCCGCGGCCCATGGATCTGACCCTTACCGCCCTCATCCTCGGCATTGTCGAAGGACTTGCCGAATTCCTTCCCATTTCCTCCACCGGCCATCTGATCCTGGCCACGGAGCTGTTCGGCTATGACGCCGCGCAGTGGGCGCAATTCAACATCGTCATCCAGCTGGGGGCCATCCTGGCGGTGGTGGTGCAGTATTTCGGCACCTTCTGGAACATGGGCATCGGCTTCCTGCGGATGGAGCCGGTCGCGGTGCGCTTCGTGCGCAACCTGCTGGTGGCCTTCACCCCGGCGGCAGTGATCGGCCTGTTCGCGAAGGACGGGATCGACGTGCTTCTGGGCAGCCCTAACGTCGTCGCCTGGGCGCTGCTCATCGGCGGCATCATCATCCTGGTGCTGGAAAAGAAGCTGCGCCCCAACACTGTCGAACAAGGGGTGGCCGATCTGCCGCTGAAGCAGGTGATCGGCATCGGCTTCGTGCAGTGCCTTGCCATGATCCCTGGTGTCAGCCGATCCGGCGCCACCATCATGGGCGCGCTGGCAATGGGCGTGAATCGCAAGACAGCGGCGGAGTTTTCCTTCTTCCTGGCGGTGCCCACCATGCTGGGCGCTGCGACGGTCAAGATCCTGTCAGAACCTGAAAGGCTGATCGCGGGCAGCGGGAGCGTGGGCTGGACGGAGATCGCCATCGGCTTCGTGACGGCCTTCGTCGTTGCGCTGGCGACCATCAAGCTGTTCGTCGCCTATGTCAGCCGCCATGGATTCACCCCATTTGCCTGGTATCGAATCATCATTGGCGCCGCCGCGATCATCTGGCTGGCGCTGCGCTGATTCGCGCCACGCGGAACCTTAACGGCTGCCGGGCTTTGTACCGGAAGTTGTAAGCACAGGTTCGCGTTATGGGTGTTGCCTTTCTTCTGATTGCTGGCGGGATCGTCGGCTGGCTGGCTGCCGTTGCCATGCGGCAGGACGATCTGGCCGGATCGATGCGCAATATCGCGGTCGGAACGATCGGCGCCGTTGCCGCGGGCCTGATCCTGTCACCGATGCTCGGGGGCGGGAACCTGCTTGCGGGAGGATACCATGTCAGCGCCCTGCTCATTGCGCTTTTTGGCGCTGTGGCGATGCTGGCAGTGGTGAATATGTTGCGCCGGGAGTGGGCGACCCGCTAAAGGGGCGCGCGGCGGAACGATACGGATCATCTGGTTCCGTCCAAAAAGGGGAAGTCTTATGAAGAAGATTGTTGCCACCATTTCTGCTGCCGCTCTGGGCCTGACCCTGGCTGCTTGCGATTCCGCGCATGAAAACGCTGCTGAAGACCAGGCTGACGCCATGGAAGCTTCGGTGGACGCACAGGCTGACTCGCTGGAAGACGCTGGCGCGATCACCGACGACCAGGCTGATGCCATGGAAGACGCTGCCGACGCCAAGGGCGACGCGATGGAAGCTCAGGCTGAAGCCGAAGCTGCCAACGCTGACGCTGCTGCTCCGGCCGCTCAGTAATCGCGATTTTCGCGTAAGAGGGCCGCTGCGGCGCTCCGTTTCATACGGGCGCTGCGGCGGCCTTTTTATTGGGCGATGCTACTGCGCTTCGCCGGCGGGCGTCCCGCCATCGTGGGAAGGGGCCATGGTCCCCGCGCGCGTTGACGCATCGGCCACATCTGCCGGGAGCATTTCAGACGCTTCTGCCAGCGCCCGATCTTCCCCCACCTTCACATAATCGGAATGTTCCGGCGCGGACCCGCAGGCCGCAAGCGTCATCGCCAGCGCGCTGGCGATCAACGGCGGCATGGCCGCGCGTTCGGTCCGGGGACGCGCCACTGGCCGCGCCGGGCAGAGCCTTTCGTCCCCGGACCGCACGACCATTACTGAGCCGCGGCGGCAGCAGCGTTGGCGGCTGCCTCCGCGTCGGCGGCGGCCTGTTCGGCGGCGGTGCCGGCGTCTTCCGCGGTCTGGTTCACCACAGCGGCGGCATCGCCTGCGGCAGCGGCGGGAGCGGTGGCATCGACCGGAGCGGCGGTTTCAACGGCAACAGGCTCCGGCGTGCCGGCCATGGCGTCATCCGCGGGCATTTCCACCGTATCGGCCATCGCGTCCTGCGACGCCTCGTCAGAACTGCCGCAAGCGGCAAGAGCCAGCGAGGAGGAAAGGACGATCAGGGCAAGGACGGATTTCTTCATGTTGGATGTTCCCTCTGGTCATAAACCGTGCGGACGGCAGAGTTGCCTCGGCTGCTGGGTTTATTAGCCGAAGGGGCGAGCAAGGAAAACGCAAATCCCATGCGGTTTTGCGGGGGATTTGCCCATCGGATCGGCAGGCGGATTTGCGGGCGGCGGCCGATCTGCCTAGGGCCGGCGGATGGATCGGCGCGACCATTCCGATGAAACCGTGCAGGATACCCTGCGCCGCGTGTTCGGCTTCCCCGGATTTCGCGGGGTGCAGGAACAGGTGGTGCGCCGGGTTCTGGGCGGGGAGCCGACCCTGGCGGTGATGCCCACCGGGGCGGGCAAGTCGCTGACATACCAGCTGCCTGCAACGCGCCTGCATGGCACCTGCATCGTGGTTTCACCGCTGATCGCGCTTATGCACGACCAGTTGCGCGCCGCCCGCGCCAATGGCCTATCCGCCGCTGCCCTGACCAGCGCCGATGCCGATTGGCGCGAGACGATGGACGCGTTCCGCGCCGGCGATCTCGACCTGCTCTACATCGCGCCGGAACGGGCCAGCCAGCCGCGTTTCCGCGAATTGCTGGCGCAGGCGCCGCTGGCGCTGTTCGCGGTGGACGAGGCGCATTGCGTGTCGGAATGGGGCCATGACTTCCGCCCCGATTATCGCCAGCTTCGCCCGCTGATGGACGCCTTCCCCGCCGTGCCGCGCCTGGCGCTGACGGCGACGGCGGATGCGCATACGCGGGCAGACATCATGACCCAGCTGGGTATTCCGGCCGGCGGGTTGGTGATCGCCGGGTTCGACCGGCCAAACATCCGCTATGCCATCCGCCATCGCGACGGGGGGACGGCGCAGATCATGCGGCTGCTGGACGAACAGCCCGGTTCCGGGATCATCTATGCCCCGACCCGCCGCAAGGTGGAGGAACTGGCGGAAAAGCTGGCCGGCAAGTCCGGCGGGCGCGCCATCCTGGCCTATCATGCGGGGCTTCCGGCGGAACAGCGCGCCGCCAATCAGGCCCGCTTCGTTTCGGGCGAGGATGCGGTGATGGTGGCGACCATCGCCTTCGGCATGGGGATCGACAAGCCGGACGTCCGCTTCGTCGTTCATGCCGGCATCCCCAAATCGATCGAGGCCTATTATCAGGAGACCGGCCGCGCGGGGCGCGATGGCGATCCGGCGCTGGCGCTGATGCTGTGGTCCGCCGGCGATTTCGCGCAGGCAAGGCAGCGGTTGGCGGAAGTTGACGCCGCGCGCCAGCAGGGGGAACGGGCGCGGCTGGATGCGCTGGCCGCGCTGGTGGAGACGCCGGATTGCCGGCGCGCGATCCTGCTGCGCCATTTCGGCGAAAACCCGCCCGCCAGCTGCGGCAATTGCGACAATTGCCTGGAGCCGCCGCAGGTGATCGACGCCAGCGAACTGGCGCGCAAGCTGCTGAGCGCTGCCTATCGCACCGGGCAAAGCTTCGGCTTCGGCCATTTGCAGAAGGTGCTGACCGGGCAGGCCGACGACCGGGTGGTGCAGCGCGGGCATGAACAGTTGAGCGTGTTCGGCATCGTGGACGCGGCAGAAGCGCGCCTGCTGCAACCGGTGGCGCGGGCGCTGCAGGCGCGCGGCGCGCTGGAGACGACGGAGCATGGCGGGCTGGCGCTGGCGGGCGATGCGCGCGCCCTGCTGAAAGGCGATGCCCCGTTGCAGATCGTGCGCCCGCCGGAACGCAGCAGCGGCGGAGGCCGCCGGCGGGGCGAACGGGCGCCCAATCCCGTCGGGGACCCGCTGTTCGAAGCCCTGCGGGCCTTGCGCCGCGATCTGGCGGCGGAGGCCGACGTGCCGCCCTATGTCGTGTTCCACGACGCCGTGCTCAGGGAGATGGCCGCCCGGCGCCCCGCCAGCCTGAACGAGATGGCGGAGATACCGGGCGTAGGCGCCCGCAAGCTGGACGCCTATGGCGAGGCCTTCCTTACGGCGATCCGGCGGAATTGACCGTTTCGCCGCGCGTCTTCCACATGGAATAGACCACGCCCGCCGCGATCAGCGCGATGGTGATGCCAAGGCTGGCGACCGGCGGGAACTTGGCACCGCCCAGCAGGAAATCGGCAATCAGGATCTTGCTGCCGATGAACACCAGCACCGCCGCCAGTGCATATTTCAAATAGTGGAAGCGGTGGACCATCGCCGCCAGCGCGAAATAGAGCGCCCTGAGGCCCAGTATCGCCATGATGTTCGACGTGTAGACGATGAAGGTGTCGGTGGTGATGGCGAAGATCGCCGGCACCGAATCGACCGCGAACACCAGATCGGCAAGGTTGATGACCACCAGCGCCAGCAGCAGGGGCGTGGCGGCGAAGACCATCTTCCCGGTGGCGGGATGCGGCACCCGCACCATGAAGTGCTGCCCATGCAATTGCGGCGTGACGCGCATATGCCGCGCGATCCAGCGGATGGCGCGGTTGTTGCCGATATCGGGATCGTGATCGCCGGTGAAGAACATCCTGATGCCGGTGACGATCAGGAAGGCCGCGAACAGATAGAGCACCCAATAGGCTTCCGCCACCAGCGCCGCGCCGCCCGCGATCATCAGGCCGCGCAGCACGATGACGGCAAGGATGCCCCATAGCAGCGCGCGATACTGATATTTTGCGGGAATAGCGAAATAGGTGAAGATCAGGCTGATGACGAAGACATTGTCGATCGACAGTGCCTTTTCGATGAAGAAGCCGGTGTAATATTGCATCCCCAGCTCTGCACCGCGTTCTACCCAGATCCACGCGCCGAAGGCCAGCGCGACGCCGATATAGAAGGCCGAAAGCTTGAGCGATTCGGCAATGCCCATCTCGCGGTCTTCGCGGTGGAGGATGCCAAGATCGAATGCGGTAAGCGCGATGACCAGCGAAAGGAAGGCCAGCCAGAACCATGCCGGGGTGCCGAGCCAGTCGGCGGTGAGGAATTCTGCCATCGGATGAAGTCCTGTGCAGGAAAACGGGTTCGGCCCCGCCGCAAGGGCAGGGCCGGGTGTTATCGGGAAGGCCGCATCAGGCCGGGAGCAGCGCCCCCGGCGGATGGCCGGACAGGCGGGTCAGCCGCGACCGGACATCGAGCTTGAGGCGGAGCAGCCGCGCGATCTGCCGGTGATCGGCCTGTGGCTGGCGCTGCTTGCGGCGCAGCACATCGTCGAGCTTCTGAAGAAGTTCGAGCATACGGAACATCTGGTCTGTCATCGAAGGTCGGTCCCTATCGAACGATTGTGGTTCGATCGGATGAGCCGAGCCGGGCTGCACCAGGTGGTGGGGGGAGGTAGGCCCAGACCCGGCATCGGCATCATCCGATGCGGTCCGACATCACGCAGCGTATCGCCAAAGGGCAGATGCGCCGCGCCAGAGGGGCCCGGTCCCGCCCCTTCAACATGGGCATCGGGGGCGGAGGGTCAACCCCCTTAGCCGCTTTTCAATCTTTCCCGCCTAGCGCCAGCGGCATGACAGCGCGCATGACCGCATTGGCCACCCTGGCGGCCCTGACCGCCGCCACGCTGGCCGTCGTGCCCGCCCCGGCTCAGGATCGGGCGCTGACCATGGCGGCCCCCTTCACCGTGATGGAGACCGGGCAGGGTTTCAGCCAATTGCAGCAGGCCATCGACGCCATTGGCGATGGGCGTGGTTCGATCTCCATCGCGCCGGGCCGCCATGCGCAATGCGCGGTGCAGACCATGGGCGAGATTGCCTATCTGGCGGCAGAGCCGGGCACGGCCATTTTTGACGGCGTGACCTGCGAGGGCAAGGCCGCGCTGGTGCTGCGCGGGCGTTCGGCCGAGGTTTCGGGCCTGATCTTCCAGAATATGCAGGTGCCCGATTTCAACGGCGCGGGCATTGGCATGGAACAGGGGAGCCTGACCGTGGCGGAAAGCTGGTTCCGCGACAGCCAGCAAGGCATCCTCACCGGCGACAGCCCCGACGGCCGGCTGGTGGTGGACCGATCCACCTTCACCCGGCTCGGCACCTGCGAAGGGGCGGGCGGCTGCGCCCATTCCATCTATACCGGCAATGTCGGGCTGGTGCGCATCAGCCGGACGCGGTTCGAACAGGGGCGCGGCGGCCATTACCTGAAAAGCCGTGGCAGCCGGGTGGAAGTGGCCGGCAACAGCTTCGACGATGCGGGTGGGCAGGCGACCAATTACATGATCGACCTTCCGGGCGGAGCGAGCGGGCAGATCACCGGCAACTGGTTCGTGCAGGGGCGCGACAAGGAGAATTATTCCGCCTTCATCGCCATCGCTGCCGAAGGGCGCCAGCATTCCAGCGCCGGGCTGGCCATCGCGGGCAATGACGCGCGGCTGGCGCCGGGGGTGGACCGCAACACGATCTTCGTCGCCGACTGGTCCGGCGACGATCTGGCGATCGGCGACAATGTGCTGGGCCGGGGGCTGGAAAGGTTCGAACGGCGCTGAGACGCGCAGGCCGCGCGCGGCGCTTGAGCCTTGCCGCAGGATAAGCGAATAAGGCATGGGAGATGACCATGACCTATCAGAAGATCACCGGCCCCGCCGCCTGGACCGCACGTGAAATTGGCGGCAAGGCCGGCCTGACGCGCCAGCTATCCGATGCGGAAGCCGATGCCATCATCACGCTCGCCGCCCGAAATTCCGGCGACGAACCCGCCTCGATACGCGAGGAGGATTTCCGCGCCCCCGCCGTCGATGCCCTGATGCGCGAGGTGGAGGCGGAGATCATGACGGGGCGCGGCGCCATCATCCTGGCCCATCCCGCGCTGGCGGAATGCGACCTGGACCGGTTCAGCCGCCTCTATTGGGGCCTTGGCACGCATCTCGGCACCGGGGTGGTGCAAAGCACCGCGCAGGACCTGATCGGCCGCGTGGAGAAGGCGGAGGTCAACAAGGCCGGGCGCGGATATATGATGGATGTGGAATTGCGGCCGCATACCGACTTCCACGAGATCCTGAGCCTCGCCTGCGTGCGGAAGGCGCGCGAGGGCGGGGAAAGCGGCTTTGCCAGCAGCCTTGCCGTCCATAACATCCTGCTCGACGAACGGCCCGAGCTGATGGATGCCCTCTATGAAGGTTTCTATCACCAGCGCGCCCGCGAACTGGTGACGCAGGACAAGGTGCCGGTGTTCTGCAACGTGGATGGGGTGACGAGCTGTTACTACCACCCGCTGTTCATCTGGACGGCGGCGAAGCGGATGGGCGTGGATTTGCCCGATGCGCTGCAGGAAGCGTTGAAATGCTTCACCGAAATCTCCCTGCGGCCCGATGTGCGCGCGCAATTCGTGCTGGAACCGGGAGAAATGGTGTTCTGGCACAATTTCGTGGTGCTGCATTCGCGCGAACAGTTTCACGACACGCCCGACCACAAGCGGCTGCTGCTGCGACTGTGGCTGCATGCCCATCGCGGGCGGCCGATGCACCCCGCCTTCAACGCCTGCGCACGCGACATGGACGAAGTGCACACCAGCGGCGCGGATGCGATCGATTATGCGGGCACCGGCGCGCTGGAAGATGTCGCCTCCCGCTGATCGGCGGCGCGGCGGGGGGTCAGGTCAGCCGAAGGCGGGGGCGTAGCGAACCTCGCCCATCGGCGCATCGCCGCGCAGCACCAGGCGCTGGAAATATTCCGCTGGCGGGCCGGGAAAGATCAGCGCCGGATCGTGGCGGAAACCGAAACGCGCATAATAGCGCGGTTCGCCCAGCACGACGCAGCCAGCGGCGCCCATCTGGTCCAGCTGCTGCAACCCTTCCTCTATCAACGCCGTGCCGATGCCGACCCTCTGGCGCATCGGCATGACGGAAACGGGGCCGAGGCCGTACCAGCCGCTGGCCCCGTTGGAGATGGTGACGGGCGAGAAGGCGACATGGCCGATCGGCGCCAGGTCCTGGTTTTCGGCAATCAGCGAGAGGGTAAGCTGCCCCGCCGCGCGCAACCGGCGCAGGATATCGCCTTCCGTGCCGGAGCCATGCGGATGATCCCGAAAGGCCGCGGTGACGAGCGCCGCGACGGAAGGTTCATCCCCGGCGCGTTCCGGACGGATCGCCCAGCCGATCATTCCAGCAGATGCCCGGCGCGGTCCCGCTTGGTCGCGAGATAACCGGCATTATGCGGATTGGCGGGCAGCGCATGGGGAACACGTTCCGCAATATCGACCCCTGCCCCCGCCAGCGCGGCCAGCTTCGCGGGATTGTTCGTCAGCAGCCGGATCGTGCGCACGCCGAGCAGGTCCAGCATCCGGGCCGCGACGGGGAAATCGCGCGCTTCGCCTGGCAGGCCCAGGCGCAGATTCGCCTCGATCGTGTCGAATCCCTGATCCTGCAGGCGATAGGCGCGCAGCTTGTTGATGAGGCCGATGCCGCGCCCTTCCTGCCGCAGATAGAGCAGCACGCCCCATCCACCCCGCGCCGCTTCCTGCGCCATGAGGCGCAGCGCGCCATTGAGCTGCGGGCCGCAATCGCAGCGCAGCGAGCCGAGGATGTCGCCGGTCAGGCATTCCGAATGGAGGCGCACCAGCGGGGCACGGTCGGCCGATTGCTGCCCGATCACCAGCGCGACATGTTCGCGCGTGTCGTCCACGCTGCGGAAGGCGACGATCTCCGCTTCCTCGCAGGCGGCGACGGGCAGGCGGGCGCGAGTCGCGATGGCGAGCCGCGAGGGATCGAGCAACGCTGCGACATCGGCGGCGGATACGGGCGCGGCTTCCGCGGCAGGTTCCGCCGCGACCAGGAAGGCAGGCAGGATGCCGGCGATCCGCGCCAGTTCCAGCGCGGCGACCGCCTGTTCGTGCCATGGCAGCGGTTCCGCCCTGAACGGCCCTTGCAGGGGGTGCGCCAAGTCCAGCGCGGGATCGGCCAGCGCCCGCGCGGCGGCGAGATCGAGCGGATCGGCGGCGCGAATCAGCACCGGCGCAGCGGGATCGGCGGCTTCCCGCTGGTTGGCGAGCTTGAGCGTGGCGGCGCGCGCTGCGGAGACGAGCGCGGTGGCGGAGCGGGCCTGCCCGAAGGCCGTTTCCACCGGCAACAGCGAGGGAGCGCCCGCCATCGCCAGCGGCCAGCCATGGCGCAGCGCATCGACCGCCTGCGCCGCCCGCCGCGCGGGGGACACCGTGGGGGAAAGAGGAGGCGCCTGTCCGTTCAGAGATCGAACTCCGTAATCAGCGGCACATGGTCGGAAGGCTGCGTCCATCCGCGCGCGTCTTCCACCACGCTATGCGCGCGGGCCTGCCGCGCCAGATCGGGCGAGGCCCACATATGGTCGAGCCGACGCCCGCGATCGCCCACGCGCCAGTCCTTCGCGCGGTAGCTCCACCAGCTGTAATAGCGTTCCGGCGCGAGGATATGTTCGCGGCCGATATCGGTCCAGCCATGGGCATCCTTGAACCGCTGCAGCGTATCGACTTCCAGCGGCGTGTGGCTGACGACCTTGAGCAGTTGCTTGTGGCTCCACACGTCGCATTCCAGCGGGGCGATGTTGAAATCGCCCACGATCAGGGTCGGCCGGTCGATCGCGCCGGCCCAGCGAGTCATCCGTTCGAGGAAATCGAGCTTCTGCCCGAATTTGAGATTGAGCGTCCGGTCCGGGATATCGCCGCCCGCTGGGACATAGACGTTTTCCAGCACCATGCCCTGGCCCGGCCCGCCGATCTCGACACCGACATGGCGCGCCTCCCCATTATCCTGCCAGTCGTGGCGGGAGAATTCCGCGATCGGCAACCGGCTGACGGTGGCGACGCCGTGATAGCCCTTTTGCCCATGCACCACGGCATGCGGATAGCCGAGATCGGCGAAGGCCTGATAGGGGAACAGCGGTTCCAGGCATTTGATTTCCTGGAGGCACAGCACATCGGGTTGGTGTTCGCGCAGGAACTGTTCGACGATCGGCATCCGCAGGCGGACCGAATTGATGTTCCAGCTGGCAATCTTGATCATGCGAGCGGGATAGGGATGGCTTGCGGACCCGGCAAGAGCGGAGCGGGCAAACAAAAACCCCCGCCCCGGGGGCATTGGGACGGGGGTTCATGTCGAGCGTTCGTCACGCTTTTCACAAGGCGGCGCGTCGTTATGACGGGGCAACAGGGGGGAAACCCGCCATATCGCCGCCTTGCCCCTACGGTTTAATCCGGCGCGTCTTGCTGCCCCATGAATGGAAGCATGCAATCGGTCGCAAGGCTAAGGCGCTTTGCCGGAAAACCGCTTAATTCGGGCGACGGGAGGTGGTGCGCGGATCGCGATAGGTGAACGCGCTGTCGGCCACGCTGACGCCGTAGCGCTGGTTCGACAGGCGGACCGTGGTGCGATTGTTCTGCGCGTCGAGGGCAACCCAGCTGGCCAGTTCCAGCCCGCCCGGTGCACCCGCCTTTTCCACGAAGATGAGCGTGATGGTGCCGTATTCCGGCTTTTGCGGGTCTTTCACTTCCACGCTGATGACGTTGGAGCCGGTGGTCGGCATCACGGTGCCATAGCGTTTCACATCGCGATTCGGATCGAGCAGCGCGCCGAGCGGCGAATTGGAGATGGGCCAGCGCTGCACCTGCCGCACGTCGTAATCGACCAGCGTGAGGGACTGCCCGTTGGACACGATCAGCATGTTGACGCCGCGTTCATACTCGAAGCGAATCCGCCCCGGCCTCTTCAGCGTCAATTTCCCGGATACCGTGCTGCCGGCACGATCGGTCTGCGTGAAATCGGCCGTCATGGTGGTGATGCCGCGCAAGGCGGCGACGGCGCGATCCAGCTTGCCATCCTGCGCTTGCGCGGCAGCAGGCAGAGCCGGCAGCGCGATGGCCACCGGCATGCAAAGAGCAAGCGCGCCAGCCATGGCGGCGCGCAGTGCTTTGGTTATCGAAGCAGGCATAGCAGTCATCCCCCCGACGCTAGATACGGGGCATTGAACCGCCGGTGAACCCGGATTGTTCCAACCCGGATGCTTACTTGATCTTGCCTTCCTTGAACTCGACATGCTTCTTGGCAACCGGATCGTACTTGCGGAAGCTCATCTTCTCGGTCTGGTTGCGCGGGTTCTTCTTCGTGACGTAAAAGAACCCGGTGTCGGCGGTGGAGTTCAGCCGGATCTTGACGGTTGCGGGCTTCGCCATGGTCTCAATTCCCAGTATCGGTGAGGGCGCTGCGCCCCGAAACAACACGGGCGACGCGCAAGCGCCGCCCAACGGCCGGGCCTTTGCGACAGGGGCCGGGAAAAGTCAATCATTGTCGGAGGGAGCCATGGAACGCCTTGTGGTCATCAGCGGCTGTTCGGGCGGCGGCAAATCCACCCTGATCGCGGAACTGGCGCGCCGGGGGCATCCGGTCATCGAGGAAGCGGGCCGGCGAATCGTGCGTGAGGAAATGGCGAGCGGCGGCACCGCCCTGCCCTGGATCGACATGGCTGCCTTCGCCCGGCGCGCCATCGCGCTGGCGCTGGCCGACCGGGAAGACGCGCGCATGACCGCCGTCGCCACCTTCTTCGACCGTAGCGTGGTGGATGTGGCCGCCGCGCTGGAACGCGCAGGTGGCGCGCCGGTGCTGGCGGATATCGGAGGGCATTATCGCTACGCCGCGACAGTGTTCATGGCCCCGCCATGGCCCGAAATCTTCGCCAGCGATTCGCAGCGGCAACATGATTTTGCCGCGGCGGAGGCGGAATATCACGTTCTGTGCGAAGCCTATGCCAAGCTGGGATATATGGTGCGGATCATGCCGAAATGCCCGGTGCCGGAACGGGCGGACTGGCTGGAGCGCCAGATCGCTACCAATCCACCTTGCCCCGATTCGCCTTGACCTCCCCGCGCGCCTTCTTCGATTTGAGGCGCTGCACCTTGCCCACGCGGTTCACCCGGCTCTTGGCGCGCTTCTTGGGTTCGACCAGCGCCTCTTCGATCAGGGCCGCCAGCCGCTGCCGCGCATCGGCGCGATTCGCCTCCTGCGTGCGGAAGCGGCGGGCATCCAGCACGATGTCGCCGCGCGCATTCAGGCGGCTGCCCGCCAGCGCCTTCAGCCGGTGGAACACAGCCGGTTCCAGGGCGAGCCGGTAGATATTGACCCGAAGCTGGACGGCGGTCGCCACCTTGTTGACGTTCTGCCCGCCCGGCCCGGATGCGGCGATGAAGCTTTCTTCCGCCAGCGACTGGGCACGGGCGAGAACGTCATCCATCGGCGGCGAAGCCCATGGCGATGAAATCGGCCGGCATCGGGGCGGTGGCGACGATGGGCGGCTTGCCATCGCGCGCGACGTCCAGCCCGGCGGCATGCAGCATGGTGCGCGGCGCGCTGCCAGCCTCGCCATAGACGGGGTCGCCCAGAAGCGGGATGCCGATGCCGCTGGCGGCATGGACGCGAATCTGGTGGGTGCGGCCTGTTTCCGGCAGGAATTCCACCAGCGCGCGGCCATCCTGCACTGCGAGGATGCGCCACTGCGTCAGCGCCGGTTTGCCGCGCCGGGCGGGAATCATCCGCCAGCCCGCATCCGCGCTGCTGGTCTTGCTGAGCGAGAGGGTAACGACGCCTTCCGATTCGGCGGGGATGCCGGCGAGGATGCCGAGATAGCGTTTCGCCACGCGGCGTTCGGCAAAGGCGGCGGAAAACCGCTTCAACGCCTTGGGGTTGCGGGCCAGCAGCAGACAGCCGGACGTATCGGTATCGAGCCGGTGAACAGGCACGGGTTCGCGCTGGAAGCCGAGGCGCAGTTCGCCCAGCCGGTCCGCCAGCGAGGCGCCACCGGCGCGGGGCCGTTCCAGCGGCAACCCGCCGGGCTTGTCGATCACCAGCGCCTCTGCATCTTCGAACAGGATTGGGAGTGCCGTCATGCCACTGCCCCCGCAATGCGGCGCAGCGCCTCTTTCAGCACGGCCTCGTCCGCCGCGAAGCTGATGCGGAAGCCGTCGCGCCCGCCGAATGCACTGTTGGCGACCACCGCCACGCCATGTTCGAGCAGATGGAGCGCGAGCTGCCCATCATCGCCGCCGAACCGGTCCATCAGCGGCGCGGCATCCACGACGCAATAGAACGCGCCATCGGGCACGGGGGTTGAGAGGCCGGGAACGGCATTGATCGCGCCCACCACCAGATCACGGCGGCGGCGGAATGTCTCGCGCCAATCGGCAAGGAAATCCTGCGGCCCTTCGAATGCGGCAACGGCGGCCGCCTGGCTGATGGAGGCGGGATTGCCGCTGGCATTGGATTGCAGGCGGCCCATCGCCTCTATCAGCCAGGCCGGCCCCGTCGCCACGCCGATGCGGAACCCCGTCATCGCATGGCTTTTCGACACGCCGGACACGGTGTAGATCCGGTCCGCAAGATCGGGGCACAGCGCGGCCAGGCTGGCATGCGGGGCGCCGGTGTAGTTGAGCGGGGCGTAGATATCGTCCGCCATCACCAGCACGCCGGGATGGCGGCGCAGCACCTCTGCAATGCCGAGCAGCATATCCGCCGGATAGACCGCGCCGGTGGGATTGCCGGGGCTGTTGAGCAACAGCCAGCGGGTGCGCGGGGTTATCAACGCCTCCAGCTCGGCGGGATCGAAGCGGAAGCCGCGATGCGGATGGGTGATGAGCGGCACCACATCTCCGCCAGCGAAGCGCACGATCTGCGGATAGGACACCCACCACGGCGCAGGCACGATCACCTCGTCCCCCGGACCGACCGTGGCCACCAGCGCTTCGAAGATCGCCTGCTTGCCGCCGGACGTGACGATGATGTTCGCCGGATCGGCCGCAATGCCAAGATCGCGGCGGAAATGCAGCGCGGCCGCCTGCTTCAGCCGGGCCGTGCCTGTAACGGGGGTGTAACGCGTCTGCCCTTCGTCCAGCGCGCGCTTGGCCGCTTCCACCACATGCGGCGGGGTCGGGAAATCCGGTTCGCCCACCGACAGGGAGATGATGTCGCGCCCTTCCTCCCGAAGCTGGGTGGCCCGGTCCGTCATCGCGGTGGTGGGGGAGGCGGCGATGCGCCGCAGCCCGGCGCTCAGATATTCGTGACTCATGACAGCAACCTTGCCGGCAGCAGCCCGCGCGTGGCGTTGCCAATGAAAAAGCCCTGGGCGAGATCGTCCAGCACCAGCCGCGCTTCGCGCGCGCGGCCCTGATCGAGCAGATGGCGGCGCAGCACGCCGGGCAGCAGGCCCAGCCCGGCCTCCGGCGTCAGCAGCACGCCATCCCGTTCCACGAAGATGTTGGTGTAGCTGCCTTCGGTAAGCCAGCCATCGGGGTGGACGAACAGTGCCTCCTGCGCGCCTGCATCGCGCGCGACGCCAAGCGCATCGGCATGAAAACCGCGATCCGTCGTCTTGTGGCGCAGGCGCCAGTCGCCCGGCACCACCGGCAGGGGCAGCGCGATGCAGGTGACAGCTGCCGCCTCCTGTTCCGGCAGATCCGCGCTTTCCAGCGCCAGCGCGCCGCCGCGCGACAAAACCATGCGCAGTTTCGCGGGCGCCTCCAGCTCGAAACACAGCGCCTGGATTTCGTTGCGCGCCTCGTGCCTGTCGAAGGTGAAACCGAGTTCAGCCGCGCTGGCGGCAATGCGCGCCAGATGCAGGTCCAGCAGCGGCACACCTTCGTCCGGGTGGAAGCGCATCGTTTCCAGCAGATCGTGCCCGCCGGCGGCGCCGCGCGCGAAGCCGCCCTTCACCAGACATTCCCGCCATTCCGCCATGCCGTCGCTATCCGCCACAATGGCGCCGCCCACCCCGAGCACGGCCTGATGGCGATCGTTTTCGCCCGGCGTCAGGCGGATGGTGCGGATCGCGACGTTGAAGGCGGCGCTTTCCTGCCCGTCGGCATCGGTGCCGATCCGGCCGATCGCGCCGCAATAGGGCCCGCGCGCATCGGGCTCCAGCCCGTCCAGCAGCTCCATCGCGCGGATCTTCGGCGCGCCGGTGATGGAGCCGCAGGGGAACAGGGCGCGAATCATATCCATCGCGCCCAGCCCGTCCTTGATGGTGGCGCGCACGGTGGACACCATCTGGTGCACCGTGGGATAGGTTTCGACGTGGAAGGGCTGTTCCACCTTGACCGATCCGGCATCGGCCACGCGGCTGAGATCGTTGCGCATCAGGTCCACGATCATCAGGTTTTCCGCCCGATCCTTGATCGAGGCGGCGAGATCCTGCGCGAGCTGGCGATCCTCCTCCTCCGTCCGGCCGCGCGGGCGCGTGCCCTTCATCGGCTTCACCCGCGCAGCGCGGCCGCGCAGGCTGAAGAAAAGTTCCGGGCTGAAGGACAGCAGCCAGTGCGACCCGTCGAACACCAGGCCGCCATAGCCGGCATTGGAGCCGGGCCGCATCGCGGCATAGAGCGCCAGCGGATCGCCCCGCGCCGGGCCGGCCAGCGGCATGGTGAGATTGGCCTGGTAGATGTCGCCAGCGCGAATCGCATCCTGCAAGGCGTGAAACGCGTCGAGATAGGCGCCGGGGGAGAGCACGGGTTCGAGCGGGCCGATGGAAGCGATCCCGCCGCCCGCCCGTTCCGCCAGAAAGGCAGGCACATCCGCAGCGGGGATATGACGCACCGTGTCGAACAGGCCGAACCATACGAGCGGCCCCGCCGCGCCGCTGCGCGCCGCTGCACGGGCCGCAAGGCGCGGTTCCAGCGCCAGCCCCGCCTCGTAAGCGAGATAGCCCGCCAGCGTCCCGCCGGTATCGCGCCGGGCCTGTTCCGCCGCCGCCAGCACGGGTAGCACATCCTGCGGGCGATGGGCGACGAACAGGGCGCGCGGGCGTTCCAGCAACTGTGCGTCGCTTGCGCCCTCTGTCCGCGCATCGTCCAGCAGCACGAAAGGTTCGGTCGCGGCCATCCGGCCCGCCCTAGGGCCTGCATTTGCGCCGGGCAATGCCGGATCGCTTGACCGCGCGCGGGCGAGTGGGCCAGACCCGGACACCATTATCGCGGAGGATCGGGTGGACGAGATTTTCCTGGGGCTGGCCAGCAATGGTGAACGGCAGGTGCTGAACCTTTCGCGGGCGAACCGGCACGGGCTGGTGGCGGGGGCGACCGGCACCGGCAAGACGGTGACGTTGCAGGGGCTGGCGGAGAATTTCTCGGCCGCCGGGGTGCCGGTTTTCGTGGCCGATGTGAAGGGCGACCTGTCGGGCATCGCCATGGCGGGATCGGCAACCGCCAAGAACGCCGACAAGCTGGAAGCGCGGGCGAAGGAACTGGGCATCGCCGATTATGCCTATGCCGATAATCCGGCGATCTTCTGGGATCTGTATGGCGAACAGGGCCACCCCATCCGCACGACGGTATCGGAAATGGGGCCGCTGCTGCTGGCCCGGCTGCTGGGCCTGAACGACACGCAGGAAGGCGTGCTGAACATCGTCTTCCGCTTCGCCGACGAGGAAGGCCTGCTGCTGCTGGAGCTGGAGGACCTGCAGGCCATGCTCGCCTATACCGGCGAACATGCAGCCGAGCTGACCACGCGATACGGCAATGTTTCCAGGCAATCGCTGGGCGCGATCCAGCGCCAGTTGCTGACGCTGGAAAGCCAGGGCGGCGCGCTGTTCTTCGGCGAGCCTGCGCTGGAAATCGCGGATTTCCTGAAGGTGGACGAACAAGGGCGCGGCTATGTGAACATTCTCGCCGCCGACAAGCTGATGCGCAGCCCGAAACTGTATGCCACCTTCCTGCTGTGGCTGCTGGCCGAGCTGTTCGAAACGCTGCCCGAGGTGGGCGATCCTGACAAGCCGAAGCTGGTCTTCTTCTTCGACGAGGCGCATCTGCTGTTCGACGATGCGTCCGACGCCTTGCAGGAAAAGATCGAGCAGGTCGTGCGCCTGATAAGGTCGAAGGGCGTGGGCGTCTATTTCGTGACGCAGAACCCCATCGACATCCCCGAAAAGGTCGCCGGCCAGCTGGGCAACCGGGTGCAGCATGCGCTGCGCGCCTTCACCCCGCGCGACAAGCGGGCGATTCGCGCCGCGGCCGAAACCTTCCGCATCAACCCCGATCTGGACGTCGAGACCGCCATCACGGAATTGCGCGTGGGCGAAGCACTGGTTTCGACGCTGCTGGAAGACGGTGCGCCATCGGTGGTGCAGCGCACGCTGATCGCCCCGCCCCGATCCCGCCTGGAGCCGGTGACTGAGAAGGAGCGCGCCATCATCCGGTCGATCAGCCCGGTGGACGGCAAGTATGACGAACGGATCGACCGCGAAAGCGCGGAGGAAGTGCTGGCGCAGAAGATCGCCGATGCCGCCGCCACCGCTCAGGAAGTGGCGGAACAGGGCGCAGCGCAGGTCCAGCAGCGCGAACGCAAATCGACAAGCCTGTGGGACGGGCTGGGCGGCAAGGTGGCGAAAGCGGCCGCGGGCGCGGCTGCGGCGAGCGCCGGGACGGTAATCGCCGGCAAGATATCGGGGCGGCGTTCCCGCTCCAACCCGGCGGCGCGCGCATCCAGCGCGGCGGCCGGAACGCTGGCGACCGAGTTCGGCAAGGCCATCGGCATCCCCGGGCTGGGTAATTTCGCCCGCAATCTGATCGGCGGGCTGATGCGCTGAGGTAGCGGGCGGGCGCGGTTCAGCCGACCGGCAGGCGCAGTTCCGCCCGCAACCCTTCCACCGCCCCGTCCGGGCCGACCCTGTTCGCCACCACGAGCCAGCCGCCATGCTGCCCGGCGATGGCGCGGGCGAGCGTCAGGCCAAGCCCGGCGCCGCCCGTTTCGCGATTGCGCGATGCCTCCCCGCGCGAGAACGGCTCCATCATCGCCGCGATCTCGCTGTCGGCGATGCCGGGCCCATCGTCGTCGATGCGGACCACCGCTTCCGCCCCCTCCCGATGCAGGGTCACGCGGGCACGCCCACCATAACGCAGCGCATTGCCGATCAGATTGCGCAGCGCACGGCGCAGCCAGGTGTTGCGCAGCGGCATGGCGATCCGGTCGGTCTGGCCCAGTTCGACCGGCTCTCCCATATCCTCATACTCTTCGACCACGCTGGCCAGCAGGGCGGACAGTTCCGTCCGCTCCAGCGGATCGCTGGGGCGCCCCACGCGGGCGAGCGACAGGATATCGTCCAGCGTGCGGGTGATATCTTCAATCGTGGCGGCCATCCGGTCCCGCTCCACCGGGTCTTCGACCGATTCGATACGCACGCGCAGGGCGGCCAGCGGCGTCTTGAGGTCATGCCCGATCGCGCCGAGCATCACGTCCTTTTCGTCCAGCAAACCGCCGATGCGCGCTTCCATCGCATTATGGGCGGCGATCAGCCGGCGCGTATCTTCCGGCCCGGTGGGCTGAAGCTGCCCTTCCCCGGCGCGGGCGGGATCGAAGGTTTCGAGCCGCGAAGTCAGCGCGGCAAGCGGGCGGGTGATCCGGCGCAGCAGCAGGGCAAGCCCGCCCACCAGCAGGACATAGAGCAGCAGGGTCTGCCCGATCAGGGAGCCGATCTTGCTCGATTCATGATCGGAGGCAGGCAGGCGCGCGACGGTGAACTGGTTTTCACCCTGCCGCCGCAGCGCCGCCAGCAGCATTTCGCCATGCGCCCAGGACGGCGTTTCGTCCCACCGGCCATAACGCTGCAATTCACGCACCACATAGCTGTCATCCAGGATCCTGCGGCGCAGCACGATCAGTTCCGCCGGCTCGATACCGCGATCCACCAGGATGGTGCGCAGCAATTCCTCCCGCTTGGGTTCGCGCGTTTCCCCCGGCAGCACGGCGAATTGCGGCGTGCGCTGCACGCGCAGCCGCCGCCAGCGCATACGCCCGCTTTCGCCCGGCAGGCGCGAGGTGGCCTGGCGGTAATCGAACCGCGGATCGGCCACGAGTTGGAAAGCCATGTTGTTGGCCGCTTCCGCCTCCCGCCGTTGTTCGGAGGCGCGGATTTGCAATACGGCGGAAATGGTCTGCGCCACCAGCAGGGCGAGGCCGACCGCCAGAAGCATCTGCCCAAGCAGACTTTTGGGCAGGAACCGCTGCATCAATCGCGCCCGGCGGCCACGCGGCGCACATCGGTCGCCAGACGGTAACCGCCGCCCCACACCGTCTGGATCAGGCGCGGATCGCGGCTGTCGACTTCGATCTTTCGGCGCAGGCGGCTGACCTGATTGTCGACCGCGCGGTCGAACAGGTGGGCTTCCCGCCCCTGCACCATGTCCAGCAGGCGGTCGCGATCGAGCACCTGCCGGGGATGGTCGAGAAAGGCGATCAGCAGGCGGAATTCGGCCGAGGAAATGGGCACCAGCGTGCCTTCCGGATCGGTCAGCCGCCGCTTCAGCGGATCGAGCCGCCAGCCTTCGAACAGATAATGCGCATCCTGTTCCGGCATCACCTGCGTACGCGCGGCGCGGCGCAGCACGGAACGGATGCGCGCCACCAGTTCACGCGGTTCGAAGGGCTTCACCACATAATCGTCGGCGCCGATCTCCAGCCCCACGATGCGGTCTGTCGCCTCGCCCCGCGCGGTGAGCATGATGGTGGGGATTTCCTTGCTTTCCACCAGATGGCGGCACAGCGACAAACCGTCTTCGCCGGGCATCATGATGTCGAGCAGGACGAGATCGGGCGTGTCTTCGACCAGTGCGGCGCGCGCCTGCGCCGCATCTTCCGCCTGGCGCACGGCGAAGCCCTGCCGCGTCAGATATTCGCCCAGCGGTTCGCGCAGGCTTGCCTCGTCATCGACGAGGAGCAGCTTGATGATCCGATTTTCCACCATCGCCGGTCAGCGATCGCCCCGGCCGGGCTTGGCCGCAAGGGCCGGGCGCGAATTGTGCATGTCCACCACGATCAAGAGACGAAAAAATATAGCAACGGAGCGCCGGTCAGAAGGGGTGGGGAGGAGGAACCGGCGCCCCGTTGCAAGCCCCTGTCTGCGCCTGCAATGTCGCAGGGATTTGCCGGGATGGAGGGAAAGTGTCGCAAATTGTCTCGCCCCTGCGGCCGGCCGCATCGCGCCAGCGGCAGGTCGAACGATGCGGCACCGCCCCCTGTCACGATCGCCCCCATCACAATGGGCGGCAGGCATCCTCCAGCCATTGCAGGGCCGCGCCATCCAGCTGCGGTGCGAGGACGGCGCGGACACGGGCGTGATAGGCATTCCACCAGGCCACTTCCGCTTCGGTCAGCAAGGCGCGGTCCACCAGCGTCGCATCGATGGGGACCAGCGTCAGCGTTTCGAAGCCGAGCCACTGCCCTTCCCCGCCCGGAATGTCGCGGGGTTCGACCAGAACCAGATTTTCGATGCGGATGCCGTATTCGCCGGTTTTGTAATAGCCGGGTTCGTTGGACAGGATCATGCCGGCCAGCAATTCCTGATCCGTGCCCGCCTGCCCGCCGCGCGGCTTGGCGATACGCTGCGGCCCTTCATGCACCGACAGGAAGGCGCCCACGCCATGGCCGGTGCCATGCGCATAATCGAGGCCCGCATCCCACAGAAACTGGCGCGCCAGCGTATCGAGCTGCGCACCGCCCGTGCCGGCGGGGAAGGTCTGGGTGGCGAGGCGGATATGGCCCTTCAGCACACGGGTATAACGATCGCGAATTTCGGCCGAAGGGGCATCCGGGCCGACCCAGACGGTGCGGGTGATATCGGTGGTGCCATCAGCATATTGCGCGCCGGAATCCACCAGATAGACGCTGTTCGGTTCCAGCTTGCGGTTGGTTTCCTCGCTGACCCGGTAATGCACGATGGCACCGTTGGGGCCAGCGCCGGAGATAGTGTCGAAGCTGAGATCGCGCAGCAGGCCGGTATCTGCGCGGAAGGCCTGCAACCGATCCGCCGCGCCAAGCTCGTCCACCCGGCCGGCCGGCGCTTTCTGCGACAGCCAGTGTAGGAAACGCGTCACGGCCGCGCCATCTCGCGCCTGCGCGGCGCGGTGGCCGGCGATTTCGGCGGCGGTTTTGATGGCCTTGGGCAGCACGGCCGGATCGTCCAGCCGCACCACCTCCGCCCCGGCGCTTTCCAGCAGGCCGAAGATCGCGGCCACCGTGCGCTGCGGATCGGCCGCCACGCGCCGGCCCGACAGGTCCGCCAGCGCCGCCGCGAAATCGCCGCGCGGCCGGATGCGCACCGCATTGCCGAGCGTCGCGGCAAGGTCTGCCGGCACCTTTTCCGGCGCGATGAACCAATCCGCCGTGCCATCGGCATGGACCAGCAGATAGGACAGCGCGACCGGGGTGCGCGACACGTCCGACCCGCGGATGTTGAGCAGCCAGGCGACCGAATCCAGCGCCGAGATCACGGCGGCGTCCAGCTTCTTGCCCTTCAGCCAGTCCGCCACGGCAGCGCGTTTTTCCGCGCTGGAGCGGCCGGCCAGATCTTCCGCCTGCGCAAAGGCGGGCGCGGGCGACGGTTCGGGCTGGTCCTGCCATACGGCATCGACCGGGTTGCCCTGCGTCGCCACCAGTTCCAGCCCCGCATCCTTCAGGACACGGGCCGCGCTGGCCGCCCAGCCGGGTGTATGGAGCCATGCATCATAGCCGATGCGGCCGCCCGCGGGCGCATGGGCCGCGATCCAGGCGGCCGGGCTGTCCTGCGGGACGGAACGATATTCCCAATGCGCCGGATCGACCTGATCGCGCACTTGCAGTGTGTAGCGGCCATCGACGAAGATCGCCGCCTTATCCTTCAGCACCACGGCCGTTCCGGCAGAGCCGCCGAAACCCGTCAGCCAGGCCAGCCGCTGCGCATAATCGCCGACATATTCTGACAGATGTTCATCGCTGATCGGGATGACGAAACCGTCCAGCCCGGTTCGGGCCAGTTCCTCGCGAAGGGCGGAAAGGCGGGCTTCGTGGACTTGCATCAGCATGGCGGCAATCCGGTTTGGTATGAAACGATAAAACTTGTGGCGGGCATGCCGTGAACATAGGCCCCTTCGCAAGCCCTTTCCAGCCACGCCGATTCCTGACAGGAGCATGCGCTTGAACCTCTTCCGCCTCGCCGCCATCGCCGGGCTTGCCATGACCGGCGTTCCGGCCGCCGAAGCGCGGGAGCCGGCAGATGAAGACGGAGACAGCGTGACCGAAGTGATCCAGAGCGCACCGCCCGTGGCGGAAAAGCGGCCGCATGAATACGCCCGCCATGGCGTCACCATCAGCGATGATTACGCCTGGCTGCGCGACCCGAAATATCCGGTGGTCGACGATGCAGAGATCATCGCACATCTGGAGGCGGAAAACGCCTGGTTCGAAGCGCAGATGGCGCCCCATGCGCCGCTGGTGGAACGATTGTTCACCGAAATGCGCGGCCGCATCAAGGAAGACGACAGCTCCGTTCCGCAGAAGGATGGGGACTGGATCTACTGGACCGCTTACGAGGAAGGCGCCGAATACAGCAAATGGTATCGCCGCCCCGTGGCCGGCGGGGATGCCCAGCTATTGCTGGACGAACCGGCGTTGGCCGAAGGGCTGGAATATTTCCAGATCGGGTCCGCATCGGTCAGCAATGACGGCCGCTACCTTGCCTATTCCTATGATGACGACGGCGCGGAACGCTTCACCGTGCGGATCAAGGATTTGCAGACCGGCGAATTGCTGGCGGACGAGATTCCCGGCACCAAGACCGGATTGGTCTGGGCCGCAAACGACACGATGCTGGTCTATGGCCTCGCCAATGAGAACTGGCGGGTGGACAATGTGCGCGTCCACCGCATCAGCACACCGCTGGCCGACGATGTCGAGATTTATCGGGAGCCAGATGAAGGCTTCCAGGTCGGTCCGGCGCTGAGCAACAATGAACAATGGCTCATCATTGCGACCGGCGACAATGAAACGAGCGAGGTGCGGCTGCTGCCCATCGCCGATCCCTTCGCCGAACCGCTGCTGGTGCGCGCGCGGCAGAAGGGCGTGGAATATGACGTGGACGAGCGGGACGGCACCCTGTTCGTCTGGACCAATGACGACCATCCCAATTTCCGCCTCGCCACGGCGCCGATCGACCGGCCCGGCGAATGGACCACGCTGATCCCGGGCTCCGACGAGTTCTACCTGACCGGGTTCGAGCTTTTCCGCGATTTCTACGTCACCGAAGGGCGGCTCGCCGGCCTCGATCAGGTCCAGCTGCGCCATTATGACGATCCCGCCCGGATCGAGCCGATCGTCTTTCCGGAGGCGAGCTACACCGCAGGGCTTTCCAACAATCCCGAATGGGCGATGGAAAAGCTGCGCCTGTCCTATCAATCGATGGTCACGCCATCGACGGTCTATGACTACGATGTCGCCGCCCGCAGCCTGGAAGTGCTGAAGGTGCAGGAGATTCCCTCCGGTTACGATCCCTCGCTCTATGTGACGGAACGGGCGACCATCACGGCGCGCGACGGCACGCCGGTGCCGGTCAGCATTCTCTATCGCAAGGATAGGCCGCAAGGCGGGCCGCTGCATCTCTATGCCTATGGCGCCTATGGCTATGCGGTGCCGCCGGGCTTTTCGACCACGCGTTTCAGCCTGGTGGATCGCGGCGTTGCCTATGCCATCGCGCATATTCGCGGCGGCGACGATCTGGGGCGTGAATGGTATCTGGCCGGCAAGCTGGAACGGCGGACCAACACGTTCAACGATTTCGTGGATGCCGCGCGCGGCCTGGTCGATCTCGGCTATACCAGCGCGGGGCGGATCAGCGCATCGGGCGGTTCCGCGGGCGGGGAATTGATGGGCGCCATCATCAACCAGGCGCCGGAATTGTGGGGTGCCGTGGTGGCGCATGTGCCCTTCGTCGACGTGCTCAACACCATGCTGGACCCGACCCTGCCGCTGACGCCGGGCGAATGGCCGGAATGGGGCAATCCCATCACGGACAAGGCCGCCTTCGACTATATCCGCAGCTACAGCCCTTATGACCAGGTTGCGGCGCAGGCCTATCCGCCCATGCTGGTGACGGCCGGGTTGAACGATCCGCGCGTGACCTATTGGGAACCGGCAAAATGGGTCGCCCGTCTCCGCGAGATGAAAACGGACGACAATGTGCTGCTGCTCAAGACCAATATGGGCGCGGGCCATGGCGGCAAGTCGGGCCGTTTCGAAGGCCTGCGGGAAACCGCGGAAGAGGTCGCCTTCATCCTGTGGCAGCTGGGGGTGGAGGAATAGGCCCCATTCGCAACCAGCCTTCCCGAAGCCGCCTTCAACCCGGATGGGATATTCGATGAACCGCTTTTCCCTCAGCTTCACCGCCCGGCCAGAGCATATTGACGAGAACGGGCATGTGAACAACGCGGTGTGGGTGCGCTGGATGGAAGATCTGGCGACCGCCCATTGGATGGCCGATGCCGACCCGGCGCATGTCGCCGCCTTTGCCTGGGTCGTGACACGGCACGAGATCGATTATCGCGGCAATATCCGCGAGGGCGAAGAGGTGGAGGGCCTGACCGAAATTCGCGAAGGGCCATCGGGGGCGCGGTTCGACCGGTATTTCACCTTCACCGACGCGCGCGGCAAGGCTCTGGTCCGCGCGCGGACGACATGGGCGATGATCGACCGCGAAACGGGCCGGGTCATGCGCATTCCGGCAGAGGTTGCGGCCCCCTTCCTGCCCGAAAATGCGCCGCCCGCCGCTTGAGCGTCAGGCCAGCGCCTGTTCCAGCGGCAACAGCTCGTAACCCAGTTCTTCCGCCACGGCCGGGTAGGTGACGCGCCCGGCATGGACGTTCAGCCCTGCCGCCAGATGCGGATCGGTGCGCATCGCTTCCTTCCAGCCGAGATCGGCAATCCGCAGCGCCAGCGGCAGCGTCATGTTATTGAGCGCATAGGTGCTGGTGCGCGCTACGCCGCCGGGCATGTTCGCGACGCAATAATGCACCACCCCGTCCACGATATAGGTTGGTTCCTCATGCGTGGTGGGCCGGCTGGTTTCGAAACAGCCGCCCTGGTCGATCGCGACATCGACCAGCACCGCGCCCTGCTTCATGCCCGCCACCATTTCGCGCGTGACCAGCTTGGGCGCCGCCGCCCCGGGGATCAGCACCGCCCCGATCACCAGATCGGCCTCCTGCACCGCTTCTTCCAGATTGGCGCGGTTGGAAAAGCGTGTCTTGGCGCGGCTTTCGAAATGAATGCCGACCCGTTCCAGCACTTCCGGGCTGCGATCGAGTATGGTGACGTCAGCGCCAAGACCCGCCGCCATCTGCGCAGCGTTGAAGCCAACCACGCCCCCGCCGATCACCGCCACTTTGGCAGGCAGCACGCCCGGAACCCCGCCCAGCAGGATGCCGCGCCCGCCATGCACCTTTTCCAGCGCGGTCGCGCCCGCCTGGATGCTCATCCGGCCGGCCACCTGGCTCATCGGCTTCAGCAGCGGCAGGCTGCCGCCCGCGCCGGTCACAGTCTCGTAAGCGATGGCCGTCACGCCCGAGCGGACGAGGTCGCGCGTCTGATCCGGATCGGGCGCGAGGTGGAGATAGGTGTAGAGGATCTGCCCTTCGTGGAGCTGGGCACGCTCTTCCGCCTGCGGTTCCTTCACCTTCACGATCATTTCGCAATCGGAGAAGATGCTGGCGGCATCGGGCACGATCCTCGCGCCTGCGCCCTGATACTGGCTGTCGGCCGCGCCGATGCCCGCCCCCGCGCCTGTTTCGATCCAGACTTCGTGCCCGTGGCCGATCAGTTCCTTGGCGCTTTCGGGCGTCAGCCCCACGCGATATTCGCTGTTCTTGATCTCGCGCGGGCAGCCGATCAGCATGGGTCAGGTCTCTCCATATCCGGTTACATATGAAATGGTCTCCGCCATCCGCCGGAGCAAGTTGTATCTCGCGCAACGGCTGAAAAAGGTTACGGTTGCACCTATGATGAATCGTATCGCCTCTGTCGATGGATTGCGCCGCTGGCCGCCCTCCATCCTGCTGGGGTGGTTGATCCTGCTGGTCGTGGTGCTGAGCGCCGCGCCCACCGGCGGCGAACCGCGCACGCGGCTGATCGGATCGGCATTCGACCCCGCCTCCGTTTCCGTCGCGCTGAACCGCAAGCCGCAGACGCTGGCCGCCCATGCGCAGGCCGGGGATGATGGGGAGCGCGGCCGGCCCGAACCGCCCACGATGGTGGCAAGCGCAGCCCCGCAGCAACGCACCGCCGCGCCTGCGCAGACCATCGATCCACCGCGCGAAGCGGCTGCGGCGGTGACGAAGGTCGCCCCCTTCCCCGTTGGCACCCAGCACGGCCCGCGCGCTCCGCCAGCGGCCTGAAACAGTCTGGTGTGCGGCCATCCTGCAGACGGGTCGCCACTCTCACCCAATCCGTGCCACCCATCACATGGAGGTCACGATGAAACGCAAGAACAGCAAGCCGCCCCGGTGGTTCGTTCCGGCGCTGGTCGCCGGGTCGGCGGCGGTAGGCGCGGTCGCATCGCTGCTGATCGCGATCGCCGCTGAATGATGTTGCCAACCCTGCGCCCAAGGCGCGGGCATGATCTGGAGACGCGATGCATCATTACACCCCGCTGATCGCCACCATCGTTGCCGGTCTGGTCGTCGCTTTCATCATGGGCGCAATCGCCCATCGCATGCGCGTATCGCCGGTGGCGGGATATCTGTTCGCGGGGGTCATAGTCGGCCCGTTTACGCCCGGCTTCGTCGCCGATCGCTCGCTGGCTAACGAACTGGCGGAACTCGGCGTGATCCTGCTGATGTTCGGCGTGGGCCTGCATTTCTCGCTGCGCGACCTGCTGTCGGTCAGGAACATCGCCTTGCCCGGCGCCATCGGCCAGATCGCGGTGGCGACGCTGGCCGGGCTGGGGCTGGCGCTGGCGATGGGCTGGCCGCCGGCGGCCGGCCTGATCTTCGGCCTTGCCCTGTCCGTCGCCAGCACGGTGGTGCTGCTGCGAGCGCTGCAGGCGCGGGACCTGATCAATACAGAGCGCGGGCGAATCGCGGTGGGCTGGCTGATCGTGGAAGATCTGGCCATGGTGCTGACGCTGGTCCTGCTGCCGCCGGTCGCCCAATTGCTGAGCGGATCGAGCACCGCGGGCGGCAATCTCGCCGCCACATTCGGCATCACGGTGCTGAAGGTCTGCGGCTTCATCGCCTTCATGCTGGTGGTCGGGCGGCGGGTGATCCCCTTCGGGCTGCATTGGGTGGCCCATACCGGTTCGCGGGAGCTGTTCCGGCTGGCCGTGCTGTCGATCGCGTTGGGGGTCGCCTTCGGCGCCGCCTTTATCTTCGACGTGTCCTTTGCATTGGGCGCCTTCTTCGCAGGCATGATCCTGGGCGAAACGCAGCTGAGCCGGCGCGCGGCGGAGGAAACCCTGCCGCTGCGCGATGCCTTCGCCGTGTTGTTCTTCGTTTCGGTGGGAATGCTGTTCGACCCCAATGTGGTGGTGGAACAGCCGCTGCCGCTGCTGGCCACGGTCGCCATCATCGTGCTGGGCAAGTCGCTGGCCGCCTTCTTCATCGTGCGCGCATTCGGATATCCCACCGGCACTGCACTGACCGTGTCGGCCAGCCTGGCCCAGATCGGGGAGTTCTCCTTCATCCTCGCCGGACTGGGCACCGATCTGGGTATCCTGCCCAGCGAAGGGCGCGACCTGATCCTGGCGGGCGCGATCCTGTCGATTTTCCTCAATCCCTTCGTGTTCAGCGCCGTGGTGGGCCGGGCCTCCGCCGCCGACAAGGCCGGGGAATCGGCCGCCGCGCAGGACCAGGAGACCGAGCGGGTCCAGCGTGAGCATGTCGTCATGGTCGGCTATGGCCGGGTCGGCCGGCTCATCAGCGCAGGCATCCAGCGCAGCGGTCGCGCGCTGGTGGTGGTGGAAGACCAGCCCGACGTCGCCCGCCGGGCGGAGGAGGACGGGCTTCAGGTCGTGACCGGCACCGCAGCCGATCCGCGTGTGCTGGAGGAAGCGGGCATCGTGCAGGCGGGCAAGCTCATCATCGCCATTCCCGAAGGGTTCGAAAGCGGCGCCATCGTGGAACGCGCCCGCACGATGAACCCCGCCATCGCCATCTTCGCCCGCGCCCATTCGGATCACGAACGCGCGCATCTGGCGAAACTGGGCGTGAACGAGGTCGTGATCGGCGAAAGGGAAGTCGCCAACCGCCTGCTGGAACTGGTCGCGCGCCGCACGCCCCAGCCAGCGCCCGCCCCCGTTTCAGGTCGCGCCGGGCACTGACGGCAAGGCCGATGGCGTCAGTCGCCCCGGAACAGTGACAGGTCGATGGATTCGCCCACCGCCTTCAGCCCGGCATCGCTGCCATGCAGAAAATCGCCCATGTGATATCCATCACGCATCTGGCGCGGTTCGGCCGGATCGGCGAAGGCGGTGTCCAGCCGTACAACTGCATCGAAAGTGCCGCTGCCCACGATCCAGTCATTGATCGCCTGCCGTGCCGCCTCCCCTTCTTCCGACCAGTAGGACGCGCCCTTGTAAGGGCCGATGGGCGAAGCGATGACCTTGATTCCCTTCGCATGCGCCCGTTCCACGATCTGGCTGTAGCCCGCAATCATCTGCTCGACGGTGATCGGCGGCTGGTCCAGCCCGGGTAGCTGCGGTCCGCCGGGCCGCACGCCGAAGCGATTGCCGATGTCGTTTACCCCTTCGAACAGGATCAGATAGCGGACATTCGGCAGGCTCAGCACATCTTCGTCAAACCGGGCCAGCGCCGCTTCACCCATACCGGGGCTGAGCACGCGATTGCCGCTGATGGCCGCATTGGCGACCGCCCATTCCTGCCCCGAATCCTGCAACCGGTCAGCCAGAATGTCGGGCCAGCGCCGATTGGCGCCGGGTGTGGACCCGACCCCGTCCGTGATCGAATCGCCAAAGGCGACGATAGTGCCGAGGGCATCGGGCGAATCCACCTCCACCCCTGCCAGGAAAGCGCGATATTGCGCTGTGGAAACCGGCTGGAACGGCTTGCCGACATGGTTGCCCGGCGGGGACACGGCCAGTTCGTCCAGCCCCGTCAGATGGCAGGTGCAGGGGCCGGTCGGCTCCGGCAGATAGAGTTCGATCCGCAGGCGCGACAGGTCCGGCACCGCGAGTTCCACCGCATCGCTGACGAAGGGCGCGCCGCGCGGGATCACCGCGCCCGCCGCCCCGCCGAAGGTCAGCGCCCGCGCGGTGCCGGCAATCTCCTGCCCGGCCTCGTCGATGCGCACGACACGTGCTTCGCCAATGGCGAGCGGCGCGGTGCCATAGCGATTGGACAGGCGGATGCGGAGCCGGTCGCCCCCTTCCGTCACCCGCACGATCTGGCTGATGGTCACATCGTCATAGGATGCGGCGGCGAACGGCCCTTCGTTGCCGAGCGGGGCATGGGGCGCGGCATACCAGCTCGCGACCCATTCGGCCCGGGCCGGTGCGGACAGGGCCAGCATGGATGCAGCGGCAGCCGCCAATAACGGGCGCGCGGCGGCGGACAGGCATATTGGCATCGGCAATTCTCCCCCTTGTGTTTGGGCCCGTTCTGCCACGCGCGGGCCGGCGGGTGAAGGCGGGAAAGGAACGGCTGGCGGCGCGGTGGATTGGATAGGGGATGATCGCCAATTTCGCATGGATCCGGCCAGAGCCGCATGGCATCCATGTCGTACCGGCCGATTGCTGGATCGATCCTTCGATTGCCGTCCCCCATGCCCTCGTCACCCATGGCCACGCCGATCATGCCCGCGGCGGCCACGGCCGCACCGTGGCGACGCCTGAGACGCTGGCGATCATGGAACTGCGCTATCAAACGCGCGACGGCGCGGTTCCCGTGCAATATGGCGAGACGATCCGCCTTCCGGGCGAAGTCGGTGCCACGTTCATACCGGCGGGCCATGTACTGGGTTCCGCGCAGATCCTGCTGGAACATGCGGGCGAGCGGGTGGTCGTCACCGGCGATTACAAGCGCCGGGCGGACCCGACCTGCCCGCCCTTCCAGGTCACGCCGTGCGATATTTTCATCACGGAGGCGACCTTCGGCCTGCCGCTGTTCACCCACCCGCCGATCGAACAGGAAATCGCCAAGCTGCTGCGCGCGCGGGACGATCATCCGGACCGCTGCGTGCTGGTGGGCGCCTATGCGCTGGGCAAGGCGCAGCGGGTGATCGCGGAACTGCGCGCGGCCGGGCACCGCGAACCCATCTATCTGCATGGCGCGATGGAGCGGATGTGCCGCCTCTATGCCGATTTCGGCATCGATCTGGGCGATCTGCCGCTCGTCACCGACCATCCCAAGGATGCGCTGCGGGGCGCCATCGTGCTGTGCCCGCCATCGGCCCTCAACGATCGCTGGAGCCGCCGCCTGCCCGACCCCATCACCGCCATGGCAAGCGGGTGGATGCGCGTGCGCCAGCGGGCGCGGCAGCGCAATGTGGAACTGCCGCTGGTCATTTCCGACCACGCCGATTGGGGGGAACTGACCGCCACCATCCAGGAAGTCGATCCGCGCGAGACCTGGATCACCCATGGGCGGGAGGAAGCGCTGCTGCGCTGGTGCCAGCTCCACCAGCGGCGCGCCCGCGCGCTGGCGCTGGTGGGATATGAGGATGAAGATGACTGACCGGGTCGGGACCGCCCCCTGATGGAGCGTTTCGCCGCCCTGGTCGATGCACTGATCTATACCGGCAGCCGCAATGGCAAGCTGGCGCTGATCGCCGATTATCTGCGCGCCACGCCCGATCCGGATCGCGGCTGGGCGCTGGCCGCGCTGACGGACGGGCTGGATTTCAAGGCGGTGAAATCGAGCACCATCCGCAATTTGCTGATGGAACGGGTGGACCCGGTGCTGTGGTCGCTGAGCCGCGATTTCGTGGGCGATACGGCCGAAACCGCCAGCTTCCTGTGGCCCGAGCCGCAAGGGCCGGTCCCGCCCCCGCCGACTGTCAGCGAAGCGGTGGCGGCCCTGTCCGGCATGACGCGAACCACGGCCCCTGCGGAGCTTTCGCGGCTGCTGGACCGGCTCGATTCCACCGGTCGTTATGCCTTGCTGAAACTGGCGACCGGCGGGATGCGGGTCGGCGTTTCGGCACGGCTGGCGAAGGTGGGTTTCGCCCAGGCCTTCGGCGTTTCGGTGGAGGAAGTGGAGGAATATTGGCATGCGCTGAGCCCGCCCTATGCGCCGCTCTTCGCCTGGGCTGCGGAGGGGGCTCCGCCGCCCGACACCGCCGACATGCCGCTGTTCCGCCCTTTCATGCTGGCCCATCCGCTGGAAGATGCGGTGCTCGATCTGGCCGATTATGTCGCCGAATGGAAATGGGATGGAATACGGGTGCAACTGGTTTGCACCGGGGTTGAAACGCGGCTGTATTCGCGCGGCGGCGACGATATCACCGCCTCCTTCCCGGAAATGGCCGAAGCGCTGGATTTTTCAGCGGTGCTGGACGGCGAATTGCTGGTGCGCGGCAGCCATCAGGGCGGGGAACAGGGCGGGGCCGCCAGCTTCAACGCCTTGCAGCAAAGGCTGGGCCGCAAGACCGTCAGCCGCCGCATGCTGGAAGACTATCCCGCTTTCGTGCGTCTGTATGACGTGCTGATCGCGGATGGCAACGATCTGCGGGAATTGCCGTGGACGGAGCGGCGTCTGGCGCTGGAAGGGCTGATGGACCGTCTACCAGACGACCGGTTCGACCTGTCGCCCGTGGTCGCCGCCGATCATTTCGAACATCTGGGCGAGATTCGCGCAGGCGCGCGGGGGGAAGCGATCGAGGGGCTGATGCTGAAGCGCCGCGATTCCCCCTATGTCGCCGGACGGCGCGCGGGATTGTGGTACAAGTGGAAACGCGATCCGCTGCTGATCGATTGCGTGCTGATGTATGCGCAGAGGGGGAGCGGGAAGCGCAGCAGCTTCTATTCCGATTACACCTTCGGATGCTGGGACGGCGATCCGGATGAAGGGGCGGAACTGCTGCCAGTGGGCAAAGCCTATTCCGGCTTCACCGACGAGGAGCTGAAGCGGATCGACCGGCATGTGCGGCAGAATACCGTCAACCGGTTCGGCCCGGTGCGCGAGACGGATAAGAGCCTGGTGTTCGAAGTCGCATTCGACAGCGTCCACGAATCGAAACGGCACAAATCCGGCCTCGCCATGCGGTTTCCGCGCATTCACCGCATCCGCTGGGACAAGCCCGCGCATGAAGCAGACCGGATCGAGACGCTGCGCGCGCTGATTCGCGATTGAAGCAGCGCCGCCGCGCCCCGCAATCAGGCGATCAGGCGATCAGTCGGACGGCTTGAGCGTGACCCAGACTTCCACGGGGGCCACGAATTTGCCCGGTGCGGGCTTGCCCACGTCGATCCGTTCCGCGGTGACGAGTTCTCCGCTTTCCAGATTGAAGCTGGCCCACGGCTTCGGCATGCGGCCGAAGCTCATCTTCTGGATCGGCCGGCCGGTGGCGGTGTTCATGATCGTTGCGACAATACCCATGCGGCGCGGCTAGGATGTGAGATGCCGCGCTGTCCAGTGGCGTCGGCCGGGCCATCAACACCAAATATTCGGCAGCGCGGGCAAAGCCGGACTTCCCTGCCGCCCCCCTTACAAGCCGCGTCATGCGCGTGTCATCCCGCGAAGCTAGCCGCCGCGCCTTCTATCGGATGGCGGCGGAGACGGATGATGCGGATTGCGGGATGGATCGGTCTGGCGGCGGCCTGCGCGGGACTGGCGGCGGCGATACCGGCGCAGGGGGAAACCGTCCCCACCCCGCCGCCAGTCCCCCCGCTGACACAGCATGGCGGCACCTGGCCATCGGGCCATGTGCAGGGCATCGCGGTCGATACCGAAGGCGGATACATCTATTATTCCTTCACCAACCTGCTGGCCAAATATGATTTCAGCGGCCGGCTGATCGGCACGCTGGCGGGCTGGACCGGCCATCTGGGCGATCTCGACTTCAACCCGGCGGACGGCAAGATCTACGGATCGCTGGAATACAAGGAAGACGAGGCGTTCTATATCGCCGTGATCGACGCGGGCCGGATCGACCGCGCGGAGATGACGGCCAGCGGCGATATATTCCGCACTGTCTATCTGCCGGAAGTGACGGCGGATTATGCAGCCGACATGGATGGCGACGGACGGTTCGACGGCAATATCGGCGACACGGCGGACCACCGCTATGGCAGTTCCGGCATCGACGGCGTCAGCTTCGGCCCCGCCTTCGGCCGTGCCGACGGGCCGCGCCTGCTGACCGTTGCCTATGGCATTTACGGCAATACCGAACGGGCCGACAACGACCATCAGGTGCTGCTGCAATATGACGTCACCGGCTGGGACGCGCTGGCCCGCCCTCTGGCGGAGGAAGCACCGCATCGCAGCGGGCCGGCCACGCTCGCGGGCAAGTATTTCATCCGCACCGGCAATACGAGTTACGGCGTGCAGACGCTCGCCTATGACGAGAGCCTGCGGCGCTGGTTCATGGGGGTTTATCAGGGGAAGAAGGAGACGTTCCCCAATTACCTGCTGTTCGCGGTGGACGCGCTGGAACAACCGCTGCTTGGCGATCTGGTGGGCGTACCCGCCCCCGATGGCGCCGGAGGTTGGGAACAGGGCCAGCTGATCGCGCTGGCCGATGAAGGGCTGGCGGACCCGGCGAGCGGCGTCAGGGGATGGAACCAGAAGGCCGATGTCGGCTTCCAGCCGATCGGCGGCGGGCTGGCCTATCTGGCGGTCAATTCCAGCGGCGATGGCTGGCAGGGCGCGGACGTTACGCTGATGCGCTGGACCGGCGATGCGCAGGCGCCCTTCGCGCCGGCAACCGCAGCAGATCTCTCCGAGCAGCTCCCCTCTTGTTGCAACCACGCCACAGTTCGGGCCGCCGCCACCACAAAATAGTGACGTCACGAAGCTGCCATACAACTGCAAATCACGCGCAGCATTTCCCGCCGAAAGGCCCCCTGCCCGCCGCGAGACGGCGGCAAGATCAGAATGGGGGTCTATTCCAATGCGTTCTACTTTCTTCCTTCGCGCCACTTCGCTGGCCGCGCTGGCGGCTTCGGTCTGCCTGCCGCTGGCCGCGCAGGCGCAATCCGCCACCGGCCAGGAACAGGCCACCGGCGCGGGGGTGATCCGCGGCCGCGTGTTCAACACCGCGACCGGCGAATATGTCCGTAACGCCGAAATCCGCGTCGAGGGGACGTCCATCGTCACCTATTCCGAGGAAGGCGGCAATTTCCGCCTGACCGGCGTACCCGCCGGCACCGCCAATGTGATCGTGCGCTACACCGGCACGCAGGAAGCGCGCAGCGCGGTGAACGTGGCCGCCGGCCAGACATCGGCGCTGGACGTGCAGTTGAGCGCGCTGTCCTTTTCCGCCGATGCCGGCAACGAGATCCTGGTTGCCGCGGCGCGGCAGGGCCAGGCCAGCGCGATCATGGAACGCCGCGCGGCGATGAACGCGAAGAACGTGGTCGAGGCCGACAATTTCGGCGCCCTGACCATGGGCGACGTGGGCGAGTTCATGAAGAACATGCCCGGCGTGTCGCTGGTCTATACCGAGGTTGACGCCACCGCCGTGCGCATCGGCGGGCTCGACCCGAAATATTCCACCTTCACCGCAGACGGTTTCCGCATGGCGACGGCGACGTCGAACAACAATTCCGGCCGCCAGAATTCGTTCGAGCAGATGTCCATCACCGGCATCGCTTCCATCGAACTGAACAACACGCTGCTGGCCAGCATGGATGCCGATTCCCCGGCCGGTAATATCAACCTGCGCAGCAAATATGCGTTCGAGCGCGATGGCCGCCAGTTCCAGTTCCAGCTCGGCGGTGTCGGCACGTCCGATTCCGGCTTCTCGCCGATCTATTTCCCCGACGATCAGAAGCATGCCCGCATCTACCCATCCGCGCAGATCGGCTATGGCGACGTGTTCCTGGATGGCCGGCTGGGTATCGCCTTCAGCGCCAGCTACAACGCCAATTACGTCCAGCAGGATCGTGTCCAGACCGACTGGTCCTATCTGTCCGACGGCACGGTGATCCCGTATCGCGTGATGTGGCGACCCGGCCCGAAGATGACGAGCCGTATCGCCGCCAACCTGGCTGCCGATTACCGCGTCACGGACGATCTCACCTTCTCGCTGCGCGGCAATTATTCGTTCTACGATGTCGAGTATTTCAACCAGTACACCTATCTGATCTTCGGCACGACCAGCGCCACGCAGGCGAGCGCCGATTCCACCGGCACGCATATCGTGGTCGATCCCAACGGCACCAACACCCGGCTGCATACGCAGTATTCGCACCGCTATGCCGGCACGCCATCCTATCTGATCGCGCCGAAGCTGGAATATAAGGGCGACAGCTGGGAAGCGACCCTGCGCGGCAGCTTCGCCCGCTCGGAATTCAATTTCCGCGACAACAGCAAGGGCTTCTTCCAGCGCACCGACAGCTGGCTGACCGGCATCGGCTTCACGCTGGACCGCGCGTCGGAAGATTCCGTGGCCTGGAACCTGACCCAGACCGCCGGGCGGCCCTGGGGCGATCCCACCAGCTACAACCGCGATGCCGATATCGGCAACAATGTCCGCACCGCGGAATCCGACGCCATCAACGAAATGTATGGCGCCAATCTGGACCTGAAGAAGGAACTGGATGTCGGCACTTTCCCCGTCACGCTGATGACCGGCGTGGGCGGGCGCAAGAACGACTGGCGCACCGACGAGGGGGCGTATCAGCAGTTCCAGTATGTCGGCCCCAATGGCGACCTGACCCAGACCGATCCGGCGGCGGTGATCCCGTGGACGCAGAACTATCAGTTCGGTTTCGTCGGCCTGGATGCCGGCAATCTGAACGCGCAGCACTGGCGCGCGGACAACAACTATGCGCTTTACGACATCTATCGCGAGCATCCCGAATATTTCGTGGCCGATACGCTCGGCAACCTGAAGCGGCAGCTCGACAACGACAAGCGCATCGAGGAGGAAGTCTATTCCGCCTATGTCGAAGCACAGACCCGCGTCGGCATCGCCAAGTTCGACCTCGGCCTGCGTTACGAGCGCACCAAGACGGCGGCCCGCATCGCCGATATCCGCCCCCTGTCCGAAGTGGCGGCCGCCGGCTACCCCGTCAGCACCACAGCGCCGACCACGGTGGAAGGGTTGCTGTACCAGTATAATGACGGCACCTACTCCACGCGCCGGGGCGAATATGGCGACTGGTTCCTGAGCGGCGGCGTGAAGTTCGATTTCACCGACAACCTCGTCGGCCAGATCGCCTTCAGCGAATCCATCCTGCGGCCCGATTACGGCAATCTCGGCGGCGTTGTTTCCGTGAATGACGATACGCTGATCGTCACCGTTCCCAACCCGCATCTGAAGCCCGAACACTCCACGAAATATTATGCCGGGCTGCAATATTTCCTGGAACCTTCGGGCCTGGTCGGCCTGTCGGTGTTCCGCCTCGACATGCGTGACATGCAGGTGACGGGCATCGAGATCGCGCCGGAAGAAGCGGGTTACAGCGACAGCGACTATCCCGGCTATATCTATCGCAGCGCGATGAACATTCCGGGCACCAGCACCAATAACGGGCTGACGCTGGAATATGACCAGCAGCTCACCTTCCTGCCCGGCATGCTGAGCGGGTTCGGCCTGCGCGCATCCTACACCCGGATCGACCCGGATGGGGAACGCGTGAACCTGCCCAAGAACACCGCGAACTGGGGCATCCGCTTCAGCGAGGGGCCGTTCGACATCCAGCTGACCGGCAACTGGCAGTCCAAATATCGCACCAGCGGGCTGACCAATACCGAAACGACGGCGAATAACGGCATCCTGTACCACACCGACCGGGAATTGTGGAACATCAGCGCCAGTTACAAGCTGGACGACAATTTCGAAGTGATGGTGGCAGGGCGCAATATCTTCAATTCGCCCGACATCATCTATTCGAACGTCGAAAGCCGGGTTCAGCAATACACGATCTACGGTTCCATGTGGAACTTCGGGATCAAGGGCACCTTCTGATGCCCATCGTGGCGGCGCGGCCTGCGGGGCCGCGCCGCCACACCTCTTTTCAGCCGGACGGGTAACGCCCGCAAAACTACCAATCGCAAGGATACATCATGGCTCTGTCTGTCGATCGTCGCTCTCTCATCCTTGGCGGCGGGCTTGGTCTCGGCGCGCTGCTGCTGCCTGCGGGCCGGGGACTGGCGCAGGTGCTGGGCGCAAGGGGCTTCACCCACAATGTCGCGAGCGGAGAACCGGGGCCGGATTCCATGCTGCTGTGGACGCGCTACGTCCCGGCCGTGGGCGAAGGCAGCGTGCGGCTGGAAGCGGAAGTGGCGCTGGACCCGGAATTCGACCGCGTGGTTGTGGGCGGCGCGATCCAGACCGGCGGCTGGCGCGACTGGACTGCCAAGCTGACGGTGGACGGCCTGCGGCCCGGCACGGTGTACTGGTATCGCTTCATCGCGCCCGACGGCACGAAGTCACCGGTCGGCCGCACCAAGACGCTGCCGGTCGGCGATACCGCGCGCTTCGGCCTTGCCGTCTTCTCCTGCTCCAACCTGCCGAATGGCTGGTTCAACGCCTATGGCCACGCCGCCGCGCGCGACGATCTGGACCTGTGGCTGCATGTGGGCGACTATCTCTACGAATATGGCATGGCGTCCTATACCCCCGCCAATTCCGTGCCGGGCCGCGTGGTGGAACCGGACCGCGAAATGGTCGCGCTGGGCGATTATCGCCTGCGTTTCGCCTGTTATCGCGCCGATCCCGATCTGCAGCGCCTGCATCAGATCGCACCGATGATCGCGCTGTGGGACGATCACGAATCCACCAATGACAGCTGGCAAGGCGGCGCGCAGAACCATCAGGAAGATGCGGAAGGCGACTGGACCATGCGCAGCGCGGCCGCCATGCAGGCCTACCGCGAATGGATGCCCGTTTCGGAAGAGCCGTGGAAAGCCTATCCGCTGGGGAGGCTGGCCACGCTGTATCGCACGGAAACCCGGCTGCTCGGCCGCACGCGGCAGGCCGATATCGGCGCTGCCTATCGCGCGGAGAACCCGGATGCCGCCCTGCAGGCATTCCGCGACGGGGTATGGCAGGACCCTTCGGCCACGATGATGGGATCGACGCAGGAAAGCTGGCTGGCCCATGCGCTGAAAGCCAATGCGCGCGAAACGGCCTGGCAACTGTTGGGCATGGCGACGATCACCGGCCGCACCGTGATGCCGCGCGAGGCGGTGGACTGGCTGAAGCCGGACGCCAGCGAGCGCACCATCGCCAATTTCCGCAACAATATCCGCGCGGCAGGCCAGGGGCTGCCGATGTGGATGGACAGGTGGGACGGCTATCCTGCCGCCCGGTCCCGTATGCTGAAATCCGCACAGGAGGCGGATGCCGATCTGGTGATGCTGTCGGGCGACAGCCACAACGCCTGGGCCTATTCACTGGTGGAAGACGGGCAGCCTGCCGGGGTGGAGTTCGCGGGCCATGCGGTGACGTCCGGCGGAATGGAGGGAAGCTGCGGCGCCGATCCCGCCATCGTGGCGCGCGGCTTCGTCGCGGCCAATCCGGAACTGCAATGGGCCGACACCAGCCGCCGCGGTTACATGATGATGGAGATCACACCGGATCGCGTGACGGGCGACTGGCTGTTCCTCGACACGATCAAGCAGCGCAGCACAGCCATCGCCGACACGCACCGCATGCATGTGGAGCGCGGGCGCAGAGTGTTCGCCGCCGCCTGAGCGGACTGGATGGGATCGGGGCGCCTGTCGTCTTAGGACGAAGGCGTGTCCCGATCGTCCGGCGGCAGGTCCATGCGGCCTTCCGCCCGGTCGCGATAGATGGCCGCGCGCGCCAGCAGCATAAAGGTGACGGGGGTGGTGGTCGTCACGAAAATGACGATCAGCAACTCATGCACCGAAGGGCGGGTGCGCAGCACGGAAAAGCAGACGATCGAACCCAGCACGATCAGCACCATGCCCAGGCTGCTGCCGACGGTGGGCGGATGGACACGTTCGTAAAAGGTCTTGAAGCGCAGCAATCCGATGGAACCGATCAGCGCCATCGCCGCGCCGCCCAGCACCAGGATAGAGACGAGCAGCGCCGCCCAGATCGGCAGGTCGGGGGCCTGGATCATTCTATCACCTCCCCCCGCATCAGGAATTTGGCCAAGGCCAGCGTGCCCACGAAGCCCAGCAGGGCGATGACCAGCGCCGCTTCGAAATACAGCGCGCGGCCGGTCTGGATGCCGAAGGTCAGCAGCAACAGCAGCGCATTCACATACAGTGTATCCAGCCCCAGCACCCGGTCCTGCGCGCGCGGGCCGACCAGGATGCGATAGGTCGCGCACAGCATGGCGAGCCCCAGCATCGTCTGCGCGGCGGTGATGGCCCAGGCGAGCAGCAGCGCCGTCATGATCCGAAAATCTCCAGCAGCAACGCCTCGTAACGCTGCTTGATGAGGTGGACCCATTCATCCTCGTCCACCAGATCGAGGACATGGACCAGCAGGTCGCCGCTCGCCCGGTCGAATTGCACCCACATCGTGCCGGGGGTGGCGGTGAGGACGAGGGCGAGGATCGTCAGCCCCTGCCGATTGCGCAGGTCGAGCGGCAGATGCACGAAATTGGCAACCCGCTTGCGACGCGGGAACAGCACCAGCGACGCCACGGCGAAGTTGGACCGGACGATATCCACCGACACGATCCAGGCCAGTCTGAACACGGCCCGCCACGACCGGATGCGGGCCGTGTCCGGTTGCAGCGCCGACATGGCAAGGCTGGCGAAGATGGCGACGATCGCGCCCAGCAGCACCTGGCCGGGTGAAAAGGACTGGGTCAGCAGCAGCCACATGATGAACAGGCCGAGCGCCAGTATTGGATGGGGAAACCACCGCCTCATGGCTGAGCGCCTTCCACGCCCACGCGCGGCGTGCCCAGCACCGCTTCGACATAGCCCTGCCGATCGTCCAGCGAACGGCCGGTGCGTTCCATATAGCGCATGACGGGGCCGGCGAAGATCATCAGGCTGAGACAGATCGCCAACAGCAGGCCCACCGGCACCGCTTCCGCAACGCGCAGCACGGGCTGCGGCCGGTCCGACGGCGTCCAGATCAGGTCGATGCCCGCGCGGGTGGTGGCGACCAGCGTGGCCAGGCCCGACACCACGATCAGCGTAACCAGCGCCCAGACCGATGGCGCGATGGTATCTTCCAGACCCAGCAGCCCATCGATGATCGCGAATTTGGCGATGAAACCCGACAGCGGCGGCAGGCCGGACAGCAGCAAGGCGCAAAAGGCGAAACCGCCGCCCAGGATGGCGATGGTCGCGGGGATCACGATGCCGACCTCGTCCTCCGCCTCTTCCTCCAGCGCGCCGGTATATTCATCGTCGAAAACCGGTTCCGTCACCGAACGGGAGCTGCCTTCCGTTTCCTGGCGTTCCACCAGTTCGATTAGGAGGTAGAACGCCCCGATCGCGAGGGTGGAACTGGCGAGATAGAACAGCGCGCCGCCCAGCACCGCGCCTTCACCCGCGCCGATGGTGGCGATGAGCGTGCCGGACGAGATGATGACGCAATAGCCCGCCACGCGCGACAGGGTCCGCACCGCCAGCACTCCGATCGTGCCGAAGGCAATGGTCGCCATGCCGCCATAGAGCAGCCATTCCTCGCCGAAACTGGCTGCCCAGCCTACATCGCCGCCGAATAGCAGCAGATAGACGCGTAGCAGCGCATAGATGCCGACCTTGCTGAGCACCGCGAAGATCGCGGCCACCGGCGGCGCGGCGGCCGCATAGGTGCGCGGCAGCCACAGGCCGAGCGGCCACATGCCGGCCTTGAGGAAGAAGGCCACGCCCAGGATCGCCATCCCGCTTTGCAGCAGGGGCAGATCCGGGCCGGCCACCGCCGGGATGCGCAGCGCCAGATCGGCCATGTTGAGCGTGCCGGTGGTGCCATAGATCATCGCCGCGCCAATCAGGAACAGCAACGATGCGGCGATATTGATGGCGATGTAATGCAGCCCGGCCTTGACCCTGCTCGCGCCCGAACTGTGCAGCAGCAGGCCATAGGACGCCGCCAGCAGCACTTCGAAGAACACGAACAGGTTGAACAGGTCGCCGGTAAGAAATGCGCCGTTCAGGCCCATCATCTGGAACAGCAGCAAGGCGTGAAAGCGCGGCCCCGCCCGATCCCACCGGGCGAGCGAATAGATCAGCGCGCACAGCCCCAATATGCTGACCAGCACCAGCATCAGGGCGGACAGCCAGTCGCGCACCAGCACAATGCCGAACGGAGCGGGCCAATTGCCAAGGAGATAGGCCGTCGTTGCCCGTTCCCCCGAAAAGCCCGCCGTGGCCGCGCCTTTGAGCAGCAGCACGGAGATCACCAGCAATGCGAGCGCGGTTGCAAGCGATATCGCCCGCTTCATCGCGATCCGCCGTTCGTTCAGCAGCAGCAGCACCGCAGCCGCCACCAGCGGCAGCAGGATCGGCGCGACGATGAGATGGCTGGTCCAGTCCATCATGCCTCCGGCTCGTCCCCGTCGACATGGTCTGTCCCCGTCAGCCCGCGCGATGCCAGCAGCACGACGAGCAGGAGCGCCGTCATGGCGAAGGAGATGACGATGGCGGTCAACACCAGCGCCTGTGGCAGCGGGTCGACATACTGCGCCGGGTCCGGCGTGCCTGACCCCACCAGAGGCGGGGCATCCACCTGCAACCGGCCCATCGCATAGATGAACAGGTTCACGGCATAAGAGATCAGCGACAGGCCCACGATGACCTGGAAGGTGCGCGGGCGCAGGATCAGCCACACGCCTGAACTGGTGAGGATGCCGATGCCGAGCGCGAGGACCAGTTCCATCATTCCTCTCCCGTCATGGTGGGCGCGGGGGCGACGGTGGGTCGCGGCGCACTGCGCGGGGTGCGGATCGACTGGTGGGCGATGGCGATGAGCATCAGGGCGGTGGAACCGACCACCAGCGCGAACACGCCGAGATCGAACAGCAGCGCGGTCGCCAGCGGCATCTCGCCAATCACCGGCAAGTCCACATAGCGGAACCAGGATGTGAGGAAGGGATAGCCGAAGAACCAGGCCCCCATACCGGTTGCCGTCGCGACGAGCAGGCCGATCCCCATCCAATAGAGCGGCCGCACTTCCAGCCGCGCTTCCACGCTGCGGGTGCCCGACGCCATATATTGCAGGATCAGCGCGATCGACAGGGTGACGCCGGCCGCAAAACCGCCGCCCGGCAGATCATGCCCGCGGATCAGCAGATAGATAGCCAGCACGATGATGACAGGGAACAGCCATTCCATGATGACGCGCGGCACCAGCAGATAATCGGCCAGCGTATCGCCCGCCTCGCGATGCTTGTGCGCTTCGTCCAGTTCGTTCTGCAGGCGCTGCTGTTCAGGCGTGCGGACGCTTTCCTTTGCCGGGCGGAACCGCCGGAGCAGGGAGAAGACGGTCAGCGCCACGATGGCGAGCACCGTAATTTCCCCCAACGTGTCGAAGGCGCGGAAATCCACCAGGATGACGTTCACGACATTGTGGCCGCCCGCTTCGGGATAGGCGCGTTCCATGAAGAAGCGCGAGATGGTGTCGGGCAGGGGGCGCGTCATGATCGCATAGGAGAGGAGCGCCATTCCCGCCCCTGCGATGATCGCTATCGCCAGATCGGCCCAGCGGCGGACATGGACGCTGAGCGGCTTGCGCCCGTCGGGCCACACTTCCTCCAGCCGCTTGGGCAGCCACCGCAGCCCGAGCAGCAGCAGCACGGTGGTGACCGTTTCCACCAGCAATTGCGTGAGCGCGAGATCGGGCGCGGACAGCCAGACGAAGCTGACGCAGCTGACCAGCCCCGCCCCCGCCATCAGGATCAGGGCGGCGAGGCGATGATATTTGGCCTGCCACGCCGCGCCGATCGCGCAGATCGCGCCGACCAGCCAGATCATCGCGAAACCGGGGTCGATGATCGTGCCCGCCCGGTCGCCCAGCGAATAGCCGTGGCGCAGGAAGGGCAAGGTGCCGGCCAGAAGCGCGGTCGCCGCCATGATGCGCAATTGCGGCTGAAGCCGGTTGGTGCCGAACCAGCGTTCCATCGCGCGGGCGCCATTGATGATCGCGGCCAGCACGACCTCGAACGAACGCCGACCCTTCAGCCGCCCCATGAAAGGCGGGCGGTCCATCCGGTTGAGCCGGTCGCCGAACAGCGCATAGGCAAGAAAGCCCAGCACCAGTGCCGCGATGCTGAGCAGCAGCGGCGCGTTGAAACCATGCCAGATGGCGAGGCGATATTGCGGCGTCGCCGCGCCCAGCGCCGCTTCCACCGCGACATTCAGGAACGGGCCGATGGTGACGGCGGGAAAAATGCCGATGACGAGACAGGCGATGACCAGCACCGCGATGGGCACCCGCATCCAGCGCGGCGCCTCGTGCGGCTGGCGCGGCAGATCCTGCGGCGGCGGCCCGAAGAAAGTCTGGTGGATGAAGCGCACCGAATAGAGCACGCTGAACGCCAGCGCGATCGTGGAAAGGACGGGCAGCAGCTGGTCCGTTACCGTGCCGGTATGTTCCTGCAACGCTTCGGCCAGAAACATCTCCTTCGACAGGAAGCCGTTCAGCAACGGCACGCCGGCCATCGCCGCGGCGGCCACCATGGCCAGCGTCGCGGTGATCGGCATGAAGGGGTAAAGCCCGCTGAGCCGCCGCAGGTCGCGCGTGCCGGTTTCATGGTCGATGATCCCCACCGCCATGAACAGGGACGCCTTGAAGGTGGCATGGTTGATGGTGTGGAAGATCGCCGCCACCGCCGCCAGCGGGCTGCCGAGGCCCAGCAGCAGCGTGATGAGGCCGAGATGGCTGATGGTGGAATAGGCCAGCAGCCCTTTCAGATCCTGCTGGAAGATCGCCGCCCAGGCGCCCACCACCAGCGTGATGAGGCCCACGGTCGAAACGATGAAATACCATTCATCCGTGCCCGCCAGCACCGGCCACAACCGGATCATCACGAAGATGCCGGCCTTCACCAGCGTGGCGGAATGAAGGTAGGCCGATACCGGCGTTGGCGCGGCCATCGCATGCGGCAGCCAGAAATGGAACGGGAACTGCGCGCTCTTGGTAAAGGCGCCGATCAGGATCAGGATCAAGGCCGGCAGATAGAGCGGGTGTGTGCGGATCCGGTCGGCCGAAGCCAGCACCACGTCGAGATCGTAGCTGCCGGTGATCTTGCCGATCAGCAGCACGCCCACCAGCAGGCACAGCCCGCCCGCCGCGGTGACGATCAACGCCATGCGCGCGGAACTGCGCGCCGCCTCGTTCTGATGCCAATAGCCGATCAGGAGGAAGGAGAAGAGGCTTGTCATCTCCCAGAAGAAGACCAGCTGCACCAGATTGCCCGACAGGATCAGCCCCAGCATCGACCCCATGAAGGCGAGGAAGAAGGAGAAGAAACGCGGCACCGGATCTTCCGGCGACATGTAGTAGCGGGCGTAAAGCACGACGAGAAAGCCGATGGCGAACACCATGAAGGCGAACATCCATGTCAGCCCGTCTAGCCGCAGCAGCAGGTTGAGGCCAAGCGACGGCAGCCACTGCACCTCCGCCCGCAGCGGCGCGCCGGGCGGCATGTCGGCATAGAGGAAGCCGGTCATCACCGTGCCCGCCAGCGCGACGCAGCCGGCGATCAGGCCGGACACGTCCCGCTTGCCCGAAGGCAGGAAGGCCAGCGCAAGGCTGCCCAGAAAGGGCAGCACAAGGATGAGCCACAAGAGGATGGACCCGGATTTTATGGCTCAAGCCCCGCTGGCAAGAAGTGAAACGAAATGGCTGTGTGTTGTCTGGCTTCCTGTCACAAGAACAGAGGGAGGGTTACGGATCAACCCCGGAATTGCCGGGAACAGGCACTACCAGCACATCGCAATCCGCATTCACCAGCACGCCTTGCGCTACACTGCCGATCAGCAGGCGTTCGAAGCCCTTGCGCTGGTTGGTGCCGACCACAATCAGGTCCGCGCCTTCCTCCCGCGCGCTGTCGAGAATGACGCCCGATGGCGAGCCGCGATTGGGCTTCAGGAGCGGCCGAACCGTGGAAAGGCCGGTCTGGGCCAGGAAAAGGCGCATGTCCGTTTCCGCCTGCCCCTTCTCCCCCGTCACGTAATGGTCGATCGCGTCAGCCGATTCCATCGCCCGCTGCATCATGCCGATGGCCGGTGCGTCAAAAACATGCAGCGCGGTGATGTCGGTCCCGCCCAGCAGGTCGAGCCGCGACAGGTCGCTGATCGCCGCGCGAGACGTATCGTCGAAATCCACCGCCACCAGCGCGCGGCGATAGGCAGCGGATGGCACTGCGTTGGCCAGCAGCACGGGCACACCGCTCCGCCGGATGATCCGTTCGGCAGTGGTGCCGATGAAACTGTCCAGGAAATGCCGCCGATGCGGCCCGATCACCACCATATCGGCGCCGACCTCGTCCGCCGTTCGTGCAATGGTCTCGAACGCCGCGCCGGCAGCGACGGTAAAATCGGCGGCGACGCCATCTGTATCGCGTATCGTTTCCGCCGTGCGATCCAGCAAATCGCCCGATGCCGTGACTTGCGCGTCGAGCATATGCGGGGGCTGATCGTCGTCGATCGCATGCAGCAGCGAAAGCGCCGCGCCGGTTTCCCGCGCCAGCAACACTGCGCGGCGCAGGGCACGGTCCGAGCGGGTGGATAGATCTGTCGCTATCAGAATGCGCTTCATGAACCCTCTCCTGCCGCTCGATGCCGGATAGCCGATCGTTGCAAACGGATGCCCCGCCCACGATGCGCTGGGCGCCCTGCCGCCTTTATTACCCGCCGCCCCCTATTCCTGTTCCAGCGCCGCCAGATCGCTGTCGGGAAACAGCGCGTCGATGAAGCCGAATTGGCGCATGTCCGTAATCCGACGGGGATAGAGAATGCCGTCGAGGTGATCATATTCATGCTGGAACACGCGGGCATGAAATCCTTCCGCCTCCCGTTCCAGCACGCCGCCGCCCTCCAGCGTCCCGCCATAGCGGATGCGCGTGGCGCGCGGGACCATGCCGCGCATTCCGGGGACGGACAGGCACCCCTCCCACCCCTCTTCCCTCTCATCCGTCAGGATTTCGAGCCAGGGATTGATGAGCGTGGTGGCCGGCACCGGCGGCATATCGGGATAGCGCGGATTGGCATCGAAGCCGAAAATCATCAGCCGCAGATCCACGCCGATCTGCGGCGCGGCGAGGCCCACGCCGCTGGCCGCTGCCATCGTCTCATACATATCAGCGATGATCGCCCTGAGTGCCGGATCGGCCGGATCGGCAACGGGCCGCGCCACGCGCAACAGCCGGGGATCGCCCATCTTCAATATCTCGCGGATCATCCCGCCATCCTGCCATGGCGGAGAAGCGCGGTCACGCCCCAACGGCGTGCTGCGTCAGGGCAGCCGCACCAGCTTGTTGCGCGACGTCGCCCCGCGCAGCAGCTCGATGCGCGACGGCGCAATGCCCAGCGCGGCGGCGAGCAGCGCCAGCACCGCATCGTTTGCCGCGCCGTCCTGCGGTTTCGCGCGGACCTTCACCAGCACAATGTCCCCGTCGATCTCCAGCCCCTCCACCCTCGCGCCAGGCGTGACGCGCAGCGCCAGCCGCCCATCCATATCGGCGAGCGCGCGGATCGCGGCCGCCGCGGGGAGATCAGGTTTCGGCCTGGCCATGCAGCGCCGCCAGATGTCTGCGGGCCAGCTCGCAATAGCGCGCCGTCTGAAAGCGGATTTTCTCCACCTGCGCCTCGCTTTGCTGTTTCAGGAACCTGGCCGGGCGGCCGACCCAGATTTCCCGCGCGGGGATGTGCTTGCCGGGGCTGAGCAGCGCGCCCGCGCCCAGCATCGCGCCCGTGCCGATCCGCGCCCCGTCCATCGCCACTGCACCCATGCCCACGAAGGCGCGGTCTTCCAGCGTGGCGCCATGCACCACCGCCATATGGCCGATCACGCAATCCTCGCCGATTATGGTCGGGCAGCCATCCGTGTCGGGACGCGGCCCTTCCACATGGAAGACGCTGCCATCCTGCACGTTGGACCGCGCACCGACTTCTATCCGGTGGATGTCGCCGCGCAGCACGCAATTATACCACACGCTCACTTCCGGCCCGATCGTGACGTCACCGATGATGCGTGCGCCCGGCGCGATGAAGGCGGTTTCGTGGATCTGCGGAATCTTGCCTTCAAAAGGAAGGATGGTGGCCCAGGGAAACCGGTCCTGCATCGTCATGGCTGTGCATCCCATTCCTGGCGGGTGATCGAATAGGCGATGATGGTGGGATCATCCGGGTCGAAATCGGCGCTGGCGAAATCCAGGTCCGGGCGGCGGCGCATCCCGAGCCGTTCCATCAGCCCCCAGCTGCCCGTATTGCCCCGCACGGTGAGCGCGATCATGTGCGGCGCGCCGAGGCGTTCGAACCCGTCACGCATGGATGCCTGCGCTGCCTCGCGCGCATAGCCCCGGCCCCAGGCCTCTTCACGCAACCGCCAGCCGATCTCGAAATCGCCGATCGGCCCGCCCTGCTGGTTGGCGCGCTTCAAGCCGCAGAAGCCGAGCAGTTCGCCCGAAAGATGGCCGCCATCGGCCTTTCGCTCCACCACCCAGAAGGTGTGCCCATGCTCGCGGCCATAGCTTTCCAGCCGGGAGCGAGCCTGCGCCCTGCCTTCCGCATCCGCCACGCCGCCCAGCCAGCGCATGACGGCGGGCGTGTTGGTGTGGCGGAAGAAAGGCTCCCAATCCTCATCCCGCCAGTCGCGCAGGATCAGCCGGTCCGTCTCCAGCCGGAAATCAGCCATGGAGCAGTCGCGCCGCCAGCGGCGCATGATAGGTGAGGATGCCCGCGCAGCCCGCCCGCTTGAAGGCGAGCAGCGTTTCCATGACCAGCGCCTCCCGATCCCCCGCCCCTACGGCGGCGGCGGCCTCGATCATCGCATATTCGCCGCTGACCTGATAGGCGAACACCGGCACTTCGAACCGTTCCTTCACCCGGCGCACGATGTCGAGATAGGGCAGGCCTGGCTTCACCATCACGCTGTCGGCCCCTTCGGCCAGATCCGTCGCCACCTCGCGTAGCGCCTCTTCCGTGTTGCCGGGGTCCATCTGATAGGTCTTCTTGTCGCCCTTCAGCAGCCCGCGCGACCCGACCGCGTCGCGGAACGGGCCGTAGAAGGCAGAAGCGTATTTGGCGGCATAGCTCATGATCTGGACATTGGCGTGGCCGCCATCTTCCAGTGCCGCGCGGATCGCACCGATGCGGCCATCCATCATGTCGGATGGGGCGACGATATCGGCGCCCGCTTCCGCCAGAACCAGCGCCTGCCGCGACAGGATCTCCACCGTGGCATCGTTGCGGACATAGCCGGCGGCATCCACCAGCCCGTCCTGCCCGTGGGAGGTATAGGGATCGAGCGCCACATCGGCGAGCACGCCCACATCGGCGCCGCAGGCATCGCGGATCGCGCGGATCGCCCGGCACATCAGATTATCGGGATTGAGCGCTTCCGCCCCATCCTCGCTCCGCAATCCGGCGGGGGTGTTGGGGAACAGGGCGATGCAGGGGATGCCCAGCCGGACCGCCTCGCGCGCCCGCTCCACAATACCGTCCACGGACCAGCGCGACACGCCGGGCAGGCTTCCGATCGGCTCTTCCACGCCGCTGCCGTCCGTAACGAACAGCGGCCAGATCAGGTCGGCCGGGGTCAGCAGGGTTTCGCGGTGGAGCGCGCGGCTCCAGCCGGTGGCGCGGGCACGGCGCAGGCGGGCGGCGGGGAAGCTGGCTGTCATGCCCGGCTTCCTGCCGCAATCGGCGCGCCATCACAATGGGGCGGGGCCGTTGCGGCCGTGCCCGGCTCAGATCTGCTGGCGCGCTTCGATCCGGTCGATCTCGCGCTGCGGTTCTTCCACCTGCGCCGGATCGGGCGCGAGGCTGGCCAGCGCGGCGCCGGGCGTCACGCGCTGCAATTCCGCCAGCCGGGCACGGAAATTGGCCAGTTCCCGGCCGGACAACTGGGCGCGGGTGACGAATTTGACGCTGGTGGGGTCGATCGGGTTGCCATTGCGATACATCTCGTAATGAAGATGCGGACCGGTGGAGAGGCCGGTCGACCCGACATAGCCGATCACCTGCCCGCGCTTCACCGATTGTCCAGCGCGCACCGCGATGCGGCTCATATGCGCGTAGCCGGTGCCGAGACCGCCGCCATGCGACAGGCGGACATAATTGCCATAGCCGCCATTGCGTCCGGCCATCTGCACCTTGCCATCGGTCGCCGCATAGATGGGCGTGCCGCGCGCGGCACCGAAATCGACGCCGCGATGCATCCGGCGATAACCGAGGATCGGGTGCCGGCGCATCCCGAAATTGGAAGACATGCGGCCCGATACCGGCGCGATCAGCCCCTCGCGCATTTCGGCCACGCCCGACGCCTCGTAGAAACGCCCGTCGCTGCCCCAGCGCAGCAGCTGCTTCACCGGCCTGCCGTTGCGGACCAGCCCGGCATAGAGCAGCCGTCCGGCCTCCACCTCTCCGGTGGCGGCGCGCTTGTATTCCACGATCATGTCGAACTCGTCGCCGGACGATACCTGCCGGTCGAGATCCAGTTCCGCGCTGAGCGTGCGCAGATATTGCTGCACGGAATTGGCGGGCGCGCCGGCCGCACGGGCCGAGCGATACAGGCTGTCCGCCACCGTGCCGCGCACCCGCAGCGGCGTGGTGTCGACCTTGATCGGCCGGGGCACCAGCGCCAGCCGGCCATCCTGCCGCTCCACCGCCAGTTCCAGATCGAAGCGGGCGCGAAAGGACAGCGCATCCAGCGGGCGCGGCATGCCCGGCGCGGGGCGGCGGCCCAGCGTCAGCCCGACCCGCGTGCCGGGCGCGATCTCCGATGGGTTCATCACCCCGGCGACCATCTGTTCGATGCGCCGCGCTTCCGCATCGCCCACGCCCGCGCGCAGCAGCATGCGGCCGAAACTGTCCCCGCTCGCCAGAGTGGCGTCGAGATCGATGCGCGGCCTTTCCGGCGCATAGGCAAGCGGGGTCACGGCGCCGGTCGCCGCCATGCGCCGGCCGGTATCGGCGCCCAGCGCCAGCGGCATGATCATCTGGCTGCGGAACTCGTCCCGCTCCGCCGATTGCAGCGGCATGGCGGGGGCCGCTTCCAGCGCGGAGAAATCGGGCCAGGCGAGCAGGGCGGCGGCGGACAGCACCACCAGCGTCCCCACCCCGCGCAGCCAGCGGCGCGAGCCGATGTCGCGGCCGAGATCGGGCGCGATATCGGCGCGGGCCAGGCGCGCGGAAATGCGGGTGCGCCATTCGTCATACCGGTCGGCAAGATCGCGGGAACGGGACAGGCGCTGCGCCGTGGCCGGATTGTCCCCCACGACGCCGGCACCCATGATCTGGCGGCGCGACAGGCTGGCCGTCCCGCCCGATGCGGGCGGGGGAGCGTCTAGACCATCACCGATCCGGTCCTTGAACATGCGCCCTCCCTGTGGCCGCGCATTGCACCGCACCACGATGGGGCGGACACCTAACCGAAACGCCATTGCCTGATAAAGTTAATTCCGCCCTAACCGCGCCCGGCCGAGTCCGCCCCGCGCCGAAGCGAGGCATCCTGCAAGCGCACGGCTGCGGGCGGGCAACGGGGGAGCAACCGGCGTGCAACACGCTTGCATGGGCGGTGCCGCGCGGCCACAATGGCCGGGACGTGACACCGCCCCGCAACGACAGCCGTATCCGGGCCGTGCTCGGCCCGACGAACACCGGCAAGACCTTCCTCGCCATCGAGCGGATGTGCGGCCATTCGAGCGGCGCGATCGGCTTCCCGCTGCGGCTGCTGGCGCGCGAGGTGTATGACAAGGTACGCGCGATCAAGGGCGACAGCCAGGTCGCGCTGATTACGGGGGAGGAGCGGATCGAGCCCCCCGGCGCGCGCTATCTGCTCTGCACCGCCGAGGCGATGCCGCGCAATGGCGGCGGCCGCGCCTTCGTGGCGCTGGACGAGGCGCAGCTGGGCGCAGACCGGGAACGCGGGCACATCTTCACCGACCGGCTGCTGCATGCGCGCGGGCGGGAGGAAACCATGCTGCTGGGTTCCGCCACGCTGGAACCGATGGTGCGGGCGCTGGTGCCGGAAGCCAGCATCGAGGAGCGGCCGCGCTTTTCCACCCTTACCTATGCCGGGGCGAGCAAGCTGTCGCGCCTGCCGCCGCGATCCGCCATCGTCGCCTTTTCGGTGGAGCAGGTTTACGCGGTGGCGGAGATGCTGCGCCGGTTCCGTGGCGGCGCGGCGGTGGTGATGGGCGCGCTCAGCCCCGAAACCCGCAACCGGCAGGTGCAATTGTTCCAATCGGGCGAAGTGGATTACATCGTCGCCACCGATGCCATCGGCATGGGGCTGAATCTCGACGTCAACCATGTCGCCTTCGCCTCGCTCAGCAAGTTCGACGGCGTGCGCCAGCGGCGCCTGCTGCCGGCGGAGATGGCGCAGATCGCCGGACGCGCCGGGCGGCACCACACCGACGGGACATTCGGCACGCTGTCCGGCAACCGGCGCGGCGATGCGCCAGAACTGGGTGAGGACGAGATCTACGCGATCGAGAACCATCGCTTCGCGCCGCTGACGCGCCTTTACTGGCGCAATCCGGAACCGCGCCACGACAGCGTGGAACAACTGATCGCCGATCTGGGACGGCGGCCCGATCACCCTGCACTCGCCCCCGCCCCCGAAGCGATCGACCTCGCCGTGCTGAAACGGCTGGCGGAAGACGAGGCCATCGCCCGCAGCCTGCGGTCGCGCGGGCTGGTGCGCCGGTTCTGGGAAGTGTGCCAGCTGCCCGATTTCCGCCAGCAGGGCGTGGATGTGCATGCCCGCTTCGTGGCGCGGCTGTGGCAGGATATCCGCCACGGCCATATCGGCGCGGATTTCGTCGCGGCGCGGATCGCGGAACTGGGCCGCACGGAAGGGGATATCGATACGCTGCAAGGCCGCATCTCCGGCATCCGCAGCTGGGCCTATATCTGCCAGCGGCCCGACTGGGTGCTGGCGCGCGACGAAATGGCAGCCCGCGCCAGGGCAGCGGAAGCGCGGCTTTCGGACGCATTGCATCAACGGCTCACGGAACGTTTCGTAAATCGTCGCACTGCGTTATTGATGCGCGGCATGGGCAAGGATTCCGAACTGCTGCGCGTCACATTGGCCGAAGATGGCCGCGTGATGGTCGAAGATGAACCGATCGGTCACCTCGAAGGTTTCCGCTTCGTGGTGGATGCCGCCGCGGGTAGCGAGGACCGCAAGCTGATGCTGGCCGCGGCGGAACGGCATATGCCGCGCCTGCTTGCCGACCGCGCCCAGGCGCTGGTGCTGCGCGAACTGGGCGAACTGACGATCGAGCAAGGCGAGATCCGGCGCGGCGGGCAGACCGTCGCCAGGCTGGAACAGGGCAAGTCCCTGCTGCGCCCGCGCATCGTGCTGGCCAAGGAGCTGGGGCAGATGGACCCTGCCCAGCGCAACCGGCTGGCAGAAGCGCTGGAATTGTGGCTGGAAGCGGAGCTGGCGCCGCTCGCCCCACTGCGCGCCCTGGAAGATGCCGCGCGCGACCCGGAAGCGGGCAGCGAGGTGCGCGCCATGCTGCTGACGCTGATCGACCGCAATGGCGATATCCCGCGCGAAACCGCCGGGCTGGCGATCATCCCCAAGGAACGCCGCCCGCTGATCCGGCGGCTGGGCATCACCATCGGATCGCTGGACGTGTTCGTGCCCGCCTTGTTGAAGCCCGCCCCGCGCAGGCTGCTGCGCGCCATCGGCGCGGACCGCCGCCCGGTGCAGGGCGGGATGGAAGCGGTGATCGAAGCGGGCAAGGGCCTGCCCGCCGGCTATCGCCGCGCCGGCAGGCAGGCGATCCGCGTCGACATGGCGGAAAAGCTGTTCCGCGCCGCGCATGAACAGCGCGGCCAGCGCGGCGGCCGGGATTTCACCGTCGATCCGGCGCTGGCCGTATCCATGGGCCTGCATCCCGACAATTACCACCGGCTGATGCGCGACGCCGGCTTCAGACCGGGCCAGGCGCGCGAACTGGCCGAAGGCGCCTTCGGCCCGCCCGCGCCGGTGCGCTGGACATGGCGGCCCCCGCGCAAGGACAAGATGCCCCGGCGCGGCGCGGAACAGGCGAAGCCCGCGCAAAGCGGCGCCTTTGCCGCATTGGCGGAACTGGTCCGCTGACCGGGCGCGGCATGCGGATCGACCGCCTGCTGCATCATTTGCGCTTCGTGAAATCGCGCGGGCTGGCGCAGGCCTGGATCGCGGAAGGGCATATTCGCCGTAACGGGCAGCGCGTACTGGATCGCGATCTGGCGGTAGGCGTTGGAGATGTATTGACCCTGCCGATCGGCCGGGCGGTGCGGATCATCCAGATTCTCGCCCTGCCCCAGCGGCGCGGACCGGCGACTGAGGCGCGCAGCCACTATCGCGACCTTGACGATGGCGCCTCTATCGCCATAGCAGGCGCCGACGGCCGCCAGATCGGCCACGAAGAAGGAAATGTGCAGCCATGACCTATGTCGTCACCGACGCATGCATCAGATGCAAATACACCGATTGCGTCGAGGTCTGTCCCGTGGACTGTTTCTATGAGGGCGAGAACATGCTCGTCATCAATCCTTCCGAATGCATCGATTGCGGCGTGTGCGAACCGGAATGCCCGGCCGAAGCGATCCTGCCCGATACCGAAGGCGGGCTGGAAAGCTGGCTGGAACTGAACGCGAAATATTCCGCCGAATGGCCGAATATCACGCAGAAGAAGGACGCGCCGGACGACGCGGACGAGATGAAGTCGGTCGAGAACAAGCTCGAACAATTCTTCTCGCCGGAACCGGGCGAAGGCGACTGATCTGACCGCTGCGATATGCGCAATATGCACCGTGCCGGCCTTCCCGGCGCGGCCGCCTTCGCATATTTGAAATATTGGCCCGACTCTGCTATATTCCCCTCAACTGCTGCCTTTCGGGGCCGTAGCTTTATGTCAGGAAGGCAGGTCCCCGCCCCAGCGTCATCAACAGAGCCCGCTTGCCGGCACGGGTCGTGCGGCATGATGGCTCGACGCTGTTGCCCGGCCTGCCCACATGGAAAGGACGATTAATGGCTGCTAATGCGCCCGCCTTCGATGTTGGGGACTATGTCGTTTATCCGAAGCACGGGGTCGGCCGGGTAATCGAGCTGCAGAGCGAGGAAATCGCCGGCATGAAGCTCGAACTCTATGTGCTGCGCTTTGAAAAGGAACGCATGACGCTGCGCGTTCCGGTCAACAAGGTGGAAGCCATCGGCATGCGCAAGCTTTCCAGCGACAAGACGCTGAAGGAAGCGATGGACACGCTGAAGGGCAAGCCCAAGGTGAAGCGCACCATGTGGTCGCGCCGCGCCCAGGAATATGAAGCCAAGATCAATTCCGGCGACCTTGTGTCCATCGCGGAAGTGACGCGCGACCTGTTCCGCCCCGAAGACCAGCCGGAACAGAGCTATTCCGAACGGCAGATCTTCGAAGCGGCGTCCAGCCGCCTGGCGCGCGAACTGGCCGCCATGGAAAAGACGGATGAACCGGCCGCGCTCAACAAGATCCTGGAAGTGTTGAAGAAGCACGCCCCGCAATATTACGAGACCACCGAAGACGCCTGATTACGGCGCTTTCGCAGCGATCATGAAAAGGGCTGCCCCGCGCGGGGCGGCCCTTTTTCTTTTGGCGCGCGTTATCCTTCCCGATCGCGTATCAGGACCGCGAAAGGATCACCCCATGCGCCGTATCGCTCTCTTCGTCACCGCCCTGTGCGCCGTGCCGCTGCTGTCCGGCTGCGTGGCCAAGACCGCATTCGACGTGGCGACCGCGCCCGTTCGCGTCGCCAGCAAGGCCGTGGACGTCGCCACCACCAGCCAGTCCGAAGCGGATGAGAAGCGCGGGCGGGACCTGCGCCGGCGGGAAGAACAGCTCGGGCGGCTGGAGCGGCAGTGGCGCGACCTCGACCGGGATTGCCAGCGCGGCAAGGCCAGGGCCTGCACCCGCCGCGATTCCGTGATGCAGGAGATCGAGGCCCTGCGCCCCACGATCCCCCAGCATTACGAGAATTGAGGGGCCGGAAGCTCCTGGCCCGAAGCTAGGCCGCCTGCTGCTCCAGCTGCTGGCTGGCGCTCAGCCATTCTTCCTCCGCCCGTGCCAGCTCTTCCGACAGGGCCGCACGGCTGCGTGACAGTTCCTCGTAGGATTGCTGGGCCGATGGCTGGTCGAAATCGATAGCCGCCATCTCCTGATCGAGTTTCACGATCCGGTCCTGGATGCGCGCCATGGCGCGTTCCGCATCCTGCACCTGCTGTTTCGCCTTGCGGGCCTGTTCGGGAGAGGCCGCGGCGGGCTTTCCGCCCTTCTTGCCCGCCCGGTCCTGCTGCTTCGGCTGGTTCCGGCCCAGCACGTAGTCGATATAATCCTCGATACTGCCTGCATATTCGCGCGCCGTGCCGTCATCGACCAGCACCAGCCTGTCCGCCGTCAGTTCCACCATATGCCGGTCGTGGCTGATGAGGATGACCGCGCCTTCATAGCCATTGAGCGCCTGCACCAGCGCCTCGCGCGCGTCGACATCGAGGTGGTTGGTCGGTTCGTCCAGGATCAGCAGATGCGGCGCATCGCGGGTGATGAGGGCCAGCGCCAGCCGTGCCCGCTCCCCGCCCGAAAGCTGCGCCACCTGCGTGGTGGCGCGGTGGCCCGAAAAGCCGAACCGCCCCAATTGTGCGCGCACGGCGGCGGGGCTTTTGCCTTCCATCGCGCGCGTCATATGTTCAAGCGGGGTGGAACCGGAGGCGAGTTCTTCCACTTGGTACTGCGTGAAATAGCCGACCCGCATCTTGCCCGACGCCTGCATGGCGCCGTCCATCGGTTGCAGTTGCGCCGCCAGCAGGCGGGCCAGCGTGGTCTTGCCGTTGCCGTTGCGGCCCAGCAGGGCGATGCGATCGTCCGGATCGATACGCAGGTTCAGCCGCTTCAGCACCGGCGTTTCGGCATATCCCACGGCGGCGAGGTCCAGCGTGATGAGCGGCGGGCGCAATTCGTCGGAACTGGGAAAGTCAAAGCTGAGGCTTGGATCGTCGATCAGCGCGCTGATCGGCTGCATTTTCGCCAGCATCTTCGCGCGGGATTGCGCCTGCTTGGCGGTGGAGGCGCGGGCGCTGTTGCGGGCGATGTAATCCTGCAACCGTTCGCGCTGCGCATCCTGTGACGCCTTGGCGGCGGCGAGATGGGCGGCGCGTTCCGCCCGCTGCCGCTCGAAATCGTCATAGCCGCCGGGATAAAGCGTCAGCTTGCCGCCCTGCAGGTGCAGGATGGCATCGACCACATTGTTCAAGAGGTCGCGCTCGTGGCTGATGATGATGAGCGTGCCGGGATAGGATTTAAGGAAGCTTTCCAGCCACAGCGTCGCTTCCAGGTCGAGGTGGTTCGACGGTTCGTCCAGCAGCAGCAGGTCCGGCGCGGAAAACAGCAGCGCCCCCAGCGCGACGCGCATCTTCCACCCGCCCGAGAAACTGTCGAGCGGCTGGCCCTGCATCTGTTCGTCGAAGCCGAGGCCCGTCAGGATGCGGGTCGCCCGCGCGGGCGCTGTATAGGCATCGATCGCCAGCAGCCGTTCGTAGATATCGCCCAGCCGGTCGGGATCGGTGCAGGTCTCTGATTCTTCCAGCAGCGCGGTGCGTTCCACATCGGCGGCCAGCACGGCCTCGAACGGCGTCTGCGTGCCGGTGGGCGCTTCCTGCGCGATATAGCCCATGCGCGTGCGCCGGGGCATGTCGACAGAGCCGGTGTCAGGCTCCAGCGCGCCGACCAGCACCTTCATCAATGTCGACTTGCCGGCCCCGTTGCGGCCGACGATGCCGGCATGGGTGCCGGGTGGGATCGAGGCGCTGGCGCCGTCGAGGATCAGATTGCCGCCCAGCCGCACGGTGATGTTGTTGATGGTAATCATGCCCCCGCGCCTATCAGCCGCCGCCTCTGCACCCAACAGCGGAATCACCGCCCGCGCGTCGCAAAGCGGAGTTTCCCCTTGCACAGCCGCCCGCGCAGCCTGATCTTGGCCGTTTGAGCGCAAAGGAAGCATCATGAGTGTCGCGTTTCGCCGGGAAAGCGATGACGAGCATCTCGAACCCAAATTCGAACTGCCGCTGCCACCCGGCCCCAATCTCGTCACCGCGCGGGGCCTCGCGCTGATCGGGGAGCGGCTGCGCGAGTTGGAAGCGAGGCTGGCGACGCTGACCGAGGAAACCGCCATTGCCGCCGCCAAGCGCGACCTGCGTTACTGGTCGACGCGGCAGGCGACGGCGGAACTGGTCGATACGCCCGATGGCGACAGCGTTGCTTTCGGCACCACTGTCACCATCCGGCTGAACGGGCAGATCCGCACCATCACTATCGTGGGCGATGACGAGGCACGGCCGGCGGACGGGCTATTGTCCTTTTCCGCGCCGCTGAGCCGGGCGATCATGGATGCCGAAGTGGGCGACCACGTCGATTTCGCCGGCAGGCCCGATGCGATCGAAATCCTCGCCATCGAGCCGCGGGAAGACTGATAGCCTTCAGGCAGCGGCCCGCCGCAGCCGGTCATTGATGGCAGCACCGATGCCATCGTCGGGAATAGGCGCGACGGCGATGCGCGGCCTGTTATCGGCCGCCGCACGGTGCAGGCAGGCGTAAAGCCGCGCGGCTGCCTCCGCCAGGTCGCCGCCTGGCGAAAGATCGCAATCGCCCGGGACCGGGCCGAAACCGATCAGGAACTCGTCAGCCTCCGCCGCCGTCGCATCCAGTCGCACCGGTTTTCCCGGCGCATAATGGCTGGCAAGCTGCCCGGGCGCCTCGATACCGTGATCGCCCGCGACGGGCGGCGATCCCAGCACATCGGACAAGGCCGCCTGCGTGAGCGGGCCGGGGCGCAGGATCTGCCACCCGCCCCCATCCCTGAGCGCCACGATGGTCGATTCGATACCCTGCGCGCATTCGCCGCCATCCAGAATGGCCGCCACCCTGCCGCCGAGCGAGTGGGCGACATGATCCGCCGTGGTCGGGCTGACGCCGCCGCTGCGATTGGCGGACGGCGCGGCGAGCGGATGGCCAAGCGCCCGCAAAACGCCCTGCATAGCCGGATGGGCCGGCATGCGCAGCGCGATGCTGGGCAATCCCGCCGTCACCGCCGTGGCGATGCCCGATCCGGCGCGCAAGGGCAGCACCATCGTCAGCGGGCCGGGCCAGAACCGGGCCGCGAGAGCTTCCGCCCGTTCATCCAGCACGGCGATGCGGCGCGCATCGTCCAGCGAAGCCACATGCACGATCAGCGGATTGAACAGCGGGCGGCCCTTGGCGCGATAGATCGCGGCGACCGCATCCTCGCTATCCGCCCGTCCCGCCAGGCCATAGACGGTTTCAGTCGGCAGGGCGACGACGCTTCCGGCGCGCAGCAAAGCCGCCGCGCGGGCGATCCCGCCCTGCCCCGCGTCCAGCCGCTCCGCTGCCTGCTTGCCGCCCATGGCGCGGCGCTATAGGCCTGCGGCCATGAATGACCAAGACGATACTCTGCAGCGCATCGCCGCTGCGCTGGAACGGCTCGCCCCGCCGCCCGCAGAAGCGACCGACTGGCTGTCCGCCGGCGCCTATGTCTGGAATGATGACGGCGTAAGGGCGATTGCGGAGATACAGGCGCCGCCCCTTGCCCTGCTGCGCGGCATCGACCGGCAGAAGGCGGTGGTGACGCAAAATGTCGGCAGGCTGGCGGAAGGCCATTCCGCGCATGACATGTTGCTGTGGGGATCGCGCGGAATGGGCAAATCCGCCCTGATCCGCGCCTCCGTACGCAATGCGCAGGCGGGTGATGCGAGGAAGATCGCGCTGGTGCAGGTCGCCTCTGCAGAGCCGCGCTCCCTCCCCGCCCTGTTCGCGGAACTGAGCGAGCAACCGCGCGCTTTCCTGGTGTTCCTCGACGATCTGGGCTTCGCGGAGGGCGATTCGGTCGGGCCGCGCCATCTGCGCAGTTGGCTGGATGGCGGGGTCGAGGCGCGGCCGGGCAATGTCCGGCTGGCGGTGACGTCAAACCGCCGCGCGATCGTGCCCCGCACCATGTCGGAACAGGACGATCCCATCAATCCGCGCGACGCGGTGGACGACCAGCTGGCCCTGGCCGACCGTTTCGGCCTGGCGCTGGGCTTCCACGCCTGCTCGCAGGATGAATTCCTGGCGATCATCGAAGGCTATGCCACCGAAATGGGCCTGGAATGGGACCCGGCGGAGGCGCTGGAATGGTCGCGGCGGCGCGGCGGCCGCTCTGGCCGCATCGCCTGGCATTTCGTGGCGGAACTGGCCGGACGGGCGGGCCGCACGCTTTAACACGCGCGGCACTGCTCCGCCCGCCCGATCAGATCGCGCCGGGCATCAGGTCTGCCGGCGGTTCCTCGAACGCGCGCGCAGGGTCGCCGCGCAGTTCCCGCAGCGGTGGCAGGCTTTCAGCCACCTTGCGCTGCGGAGCGGCGGCAGGCGCGGCCCCCGGGGCCATCACGCGCCAGATGATGCCGGCCGTATCGTCGCTCACCAGCAGGGCGCCGCTGCCATCCCAAGCAACCCAGGTGGGCCGGCCGCGCGTTTCGCCATCCTTGCCCAGGAAGCTTTTCAGCACATTCACCGGCTTGCCGACCGGATTGCCGCGTTCGTCAAAGCGAGCGAACACCACGTCATAGCCGGACGGCGGGGTGCGGTTCCATGAACCGTGCCGCGCAATGAAGGCGCCGTGCCCGAAAGCATCGCCCATGCGGGTGCCTTCCTGCGTGAAGGTCAGCCCCAGCGCCGCCACATGGGGGCCAAGCGCGAATTCCGGCATCCGCGTATATTCGGTCAGGAAGTTGGGCATGGGCGCTTCCACCCGTTCATCCACCACATTCTTATAGTACACCCAGGGCCAGCCATAATGGACGCCCACCGGCACGTTGGTGAGGTAATCGGGCACGAGGTCCGAACCCAGCATGTCCCGTTCGTTCACCGTCGTCCACAGCTCGCCCGTCCAGGGGTTCCACGCCAGCCCGTTGGGATTGCGCAGGCCCGCCCCGAATATGCGCGAGCTGCCGGTTTCGAGATTGAGTTCCAGAATGGCGGCGCGCCGTTCTTCCGCGTCGATCCCGCCTTCCGCGATGTTGGAGGCAGAGCCGACCGCGACATAGAGCCGCGTGCCATCTTCATTCAGCGCGATATTGCGCATCCAGTGGTTGCCGGCAGCCGGCAGGTCCATCAGCTTTTCGGGCTGGCCGGAAAGCGAGGTCGCGCCCTGTGCGTAATCGAAGCGCAGCACCTTGTCGTGATCGGCGACATAGAGCTTGCCATCATGCCAGGCTAGGCCGGACGGGGATTGCAGATCGTCGCGCAATACGCTGCGGCTTTCCGCCACGCCGTCGCCATCGCGGTCGCGCAGCAGCACCAGCTGATCGGGCGACGGTTCCGCCGCGCCTGCCCGGGCGAACAGCAATCCGGCCACGAAGTTGGTGATGCCGCCACCAGCGATAACCCGCTCCGGCGCGTTAGCCAGCGCCACCAGCACATCGCCATTGGGCATGGTGTAGATGACGCGCGGATGGTTCAACCCTTCGGCAAAGCGCGTGACGGCGAGGCCTTCCGCCGCCTCCGGCGCTTCCCCATCGGCCCAGCCGACCGGCCGCGCGACCTTCACGGTCGGGATCGTCTGCGGCTTGGGCTCCGCCAGCGTCGGATCCGTCCCGGTCACATCCGCCACCGAATACTGCGCCGGGTCGCCCCGCAATATCCACCACGCCGCAATGGCGAGCAGCAGAATGACGATGACCAGGCCGACGCCGATCTTCTTGAGAATGCTCATGGAGATCAACAATAAGCGAGCCACGCCTAGGCGGCAATGCGTTACGGGCGTAGAGCGGGCGCATGTTCCAATTCGCTGCCGATCCCGATCTTCCGCGCGCCGAACTTTACCGCCAGCTGGCCGAGGCGGCCGATGCACTGACGGCTGGGGAGGATGATGGCGTGGCCAACATGGCCAATATCGCCGCCCTGCTGTTCCAGATGCTGCCCGATCTCAACTGGGCCGGTTTCTACCGCGCGGCAGGGCAGGAGCTGGTGCTCGGCCCGTTCTGCGGCAAACCCGCCTGCATCCGCATTCCCTTCGGCATTGGCGTGTGCGGTGCGGCGGCAGCCAGCGGGCAGAGCCAGCTTGTGCCCGATGTGCATGCTTTTCCCGGCCATATCGCTTGCGATGCCTACAGCCGTTCGGAACTGGTCGTTCCGGTGCTGCGCAATGGCGCGGTGATCGCGGTGATTGATCTCGACAGCCCATCCCCTGCCCGTTTCGATGCAGAGGATCAGGCCGGGATCGAGGGTTTGGCGCGCATCATCGCATCGCGCATCTGACAGCAGGCAATGCGGCGAAACCGGCCGGTGGGTTAAGGGGCTGGCGGGCCGCTGCTCTGTCGCGCTGCAGCAGGCGGCTGCTTCGTCAGATGCCGCCGCCGGTCAACCGCTGGCATACGAGATCGAGCTGATCAAGCGTGCGATACCGGATGGTCACGCTGCCCGAACGAGGGTCAGGGTCCGTGGCGATCCGCACCGGCAGGCCCAGTATTTCCTCAAGATGGTTCTGGACCGCAGCGATATCGGCATCGCCCGCCCCATCACGGCGGGGCTCGCGCGCCTTGGGCGTGGCGCCATTGGATGGCTTGCGCCGGGCAAGCCGCTCGACCTCGCGAACCGACAGCCCCTTGTCCACCGCCCGCTTGGCCAGGGCGGCCGCATCGTCCCGCCCGATCAGCGCACGGGCATGGCCCATGTCCAGCCGCCCAGCCTCGACATGGTCCAGCACTTCATCCGGGAGCGCCAGCAGCCGCTGCATATTGGCGATATGACTGCGCGACTTGTCGACGAGACCGGCGATTTCCGCCTGCGTCATGCCTTCCTTGTCGGCCAGGCGGTGATAAGCGCGCGCCTCTTCCACCGGGTTGAGATCTTCGCGCTGAACGTTTTCGATCAGCGCGAGGGCCATCACCTCCCGCTCTTCCAGATTGCGAATTAATGCCGGGATTTCATGAAGTTGCGCGCGCTGTGCCGCACGCCAGCGCCGTTCCCCGGCCACGATCTGATAGGTGCCGTCCGCCTGAGGCCGCACGATGACGGGCTGGATAACACCACGGGAAGAAATGGACGCCGCCAGTTCTGCCAGCGCGTCCTCGTCGAAAATGCGGCGCGGCTGGTCAGGATGAGGGTTGATCTTCGCCACCGGCAGGATCGCCAGACCCTCGCCAGGCGCCGCAGCTTCGGCTTGATTCGCTCCCTTGGGGTTGAGGCGTACGACAGGTTCTTCCCGCCGCGCTTCGCCCAACAAAGCCCCCAGCCCCTTGCCCAGCTTGCGCTTCTGCGGCGCTTGCGCGCTATCCGCAGGATCCCGGGCCTCGCTCATGCAGCTTTCCTCTTCTCAGGCAGTCGATCAATCAATTCGCGCGCCAAAGCCATGTAGGCGCGCGACCCCGTGCAGGAATGATCGTAGATCAAGGCCGGCAGCCCGTGGCTGGGTGCTTCAGACAGGCGAACATTGCGCGGAATGACGGAATCGAACACCAGCGGCCCCAATACCTCGCGCACATCGCCTGCGACCTGATCCGTCAATCGATTGCGACGGTCGAACATGGTGAGCACGATGCCGACAATGCCGAGATCGGCGTTGAAACGCTGCTGCACCAGCTCCACCGTCTGCAACAATTGGCTGAGACCCTCCAGCGCGAAGAACTCGCATTGCAGGGGCACCATCAGCGTATCCGCACAGGACAAGGCGTTCAGCGTCAGCAGGCCCAGCGACGGGGGGCAGTCGATGAAGCAGATGTCATGCGCGTGATGGCTGGAAAGCGCCTGGCTCAGCAAGGCGGTGCGATCCTCCATGCTGACAAGTTCCACCTCGGCGCCACTCAGATCGACCGTGGCCGGGACGATATCGAGCAACGGGATCGAAGTCGGCACGACGCAGTCGACAATCGGGGCGCCTTCGACCAATATTTCGTAGGTTGATCTCTCGCGCTGGTCTGGCTTGATACCCAAACCTGTCGACGCATTCCCCTGCGGATCCAGATCAATCAGCAACGTCCGCCAGCCGATGGCTGCCATCGCGGTCGCGATGTTGATCGCGGTGGTGGTCTTGCCGACCCCACCCTTCTGATTGGCTATCGCAATGCTGATCATCGGATTTGCGGGGCTCCCCTGCCGACAAGAATGCCGGAAGCGGGATCGGTGCGCGATTGTTCCACGTGGAACATAGCGGCAATCCGCTTCGGCTGCTCCTGCAACTCCTTTTCAGCAGTTCGGCCTTTGGGCAACAACCATACGGTATCAGGTGTGGAAAAGCGGGCAGATAGCCGGAGTAACTTGTCCAATGGAGCGAACGCTCGCGCCGAGATAACATCCACTGGAAAGCTTTCTACATCCTCCAAGCGCGCTGCAATCACCCGACACTTCGATAGCTTGTTCCGTGTAATGACGGATTCCAGCCATTCCACACGGCGACGGCGCGATTCCACCACCGCAACTTCCATATCGGGACGCGCAAGGGCGATCAGCATTCCGGGAAACCCTGCCCCCGTCCCCAGGTCCAGCCAAGGCCCTGTTTCACGTGAAACATAGGCCAGGAGCTGCAAGCTGTCCGCGATATGACGTTGCCATATGTGGGGAAGACTGCCCGCTGATACCAGATTCTGCCTGGTGTTCTCTTCCTCCAGCATGGCAGCGAATATCTCGAGACGCTTCAGCCCAGCGCTGTCCACCAGCTGCGCACACAAAGCGCGTGCTTCGCTTTCGGTACTTATCATGACGTTGCCGTCTGCCGACCGCGCGCCGCGACGAGGATTGCCGCCAAGGCCGCGGGCGTGATGCCCCGCACTCGCCCCGCATCCGCGAGCGTTTGGGGCTGCGCCGCACCCAGCCGTTCGATCATTTCGCGGGACAAACCTGAAACGGCAGCGAACGGAAAACCTGCTCCCAATTGCACACCCGCACTGGCGCGAAGATCGCGCAATTCCGCTTCCTGCCGGTCGAGATAGGGCGCGTATGTTGCATCCTCAGCAATCTCCACGGCAATCTCCGTATCGCAGTCGAACCCCTCGGGGAGCCAGGGCGCGAACATAGGCAGGGACAGGTCCGGAAAGCGGAGCCATTCCGAAAGCGTTCTGGACGCGCCCGGCTTGGCAGGGAGTCCGGCAGCGGCCAGCGATTTGGGGGCGACCTCCCGCGATAATGCAGCCCGCCATTTATCTGCCTGATCGCTGCGGGCCTCGAACCATTTCGCGCGTTCCTCGCCCACGCATCCCGCCGCCTGCGCCAAGCCGGTCAAGCGCGTGGTGGCGTTACTGGCGCGGAGCCGCAGCCGATACTCGGCCCGCGCTGTGAGCATGCGGTACGGTTCACTGACCCCGTGCAGTGTCAAATCGTCGACCATCACTGCCAGATAAGAATTTCCGCGGTCCAGCTGTACTGGATCCTTCTCCAGACAGGCTGCAGCGGCATGAAGCCCGGCGACTAGCCCCTGCGCGGCTGCTTCCTCATACCCGGTTGTCCCATTGATCTGGCCTGCACAATAAAGGCCCGGCATCGCTCGCACTTCGAGCCCGCTGGTCAGCGCGCGGGGATCGATGTGATCATATTCCACCGCATAACCGGCGACGACCATCGTGACGTCCTCTAGCCCTTCGATGGATTGGAGCAGTTCAAGCTGGATATCGGCAGGCAGTGAGGTGCTGATGCCATTGGGATAGACGAGGGGCGTCGTCAGCCCTTCAGGCTCCAGGAAGATCTGGTGGCCGTCCCGGTCGGCGAAACGATGGATCTTGTCCTCAATGGAAGGGCAGTAACGCGGCCCGGCAGCTTCGATCGCGCCCGTAAACAGTGGCGAGCGATTAAGGCCGCCACGAATGATATCGTGGGTCCGTTCATTGGTGCGCGTGATGGCGCAGAAGATTTGCGGATTGACCCTTTGCGGCGTCAATGGAGACATGGTCCAGGGATCGGCATCCGATGGCTGTTCGGACAAGCGCGCCCAATTCACCGTCCGCCCATCCAGCCGTGGCGGGGTGCCGGTTTTCAGGCGCGCCATGGGGAGAGCGGCGCCGCGCAACTGGTGTGCGAGCCGGTGGGCCGCATCTTCCCCTATCCTGCCCCCGGTGAGCCGCTCTTCCCCGCGAAACAGGGTTCCACCCAGAAACGTGCCGGTGCAGAGAATTACTGCCTTTGCGCCGATCCGAGTGCCGTCCGCCAGATCCACGCCGCACACGGTATGTCCCTGCAGATGAAGTGCGGCTGCCTCGCCTTCGATCAGCGTCAGCCGTTCCTGGCTGTTGAGCATGGATTGGATGGACTGGAGGAACAGCTCCCGGTCGGCCTGCACACGCGGCCCCCAGACCGCGCTCCCTTTCGAGCGATTAAGCATGCGATAGTGAATAGCGGCGGCGTCTGCTGCACGGCCGATGAGGCCGTCGAAGGCATCAACCTCCCGGACGAGGTGCCCCTTGCCCAGCCCGCCAATCGCCGGGTTGCAGCTCATCGCGCCGACTTTTGACAAATCGAAGGAGATGAGCGCCACATGGGCGCCCATGCGCGCGGCGACACTGGCTGCTTCACAGCCTGCATGACCCCCACCGATCACTACGATGTCGAACGACGGCATAACGCGGCCCTTACCCGTCCGATCGCAGCGCGTCAAAAACCGTAAGATCGCTGTTTCACGTGAAACATCACTTACCGATGCAGAACCGGCCAAACAACGCGTCGAGGACGTCTTCGGTGGAACTGCGGCCTACCAGTCGATCAAACGCCAATCGCACCAGCCGCAATTGTTCAGCCACAATCAGGGGATCAACCGCGCCCCCGATTGCCGACCGCAACTCTGACGCAGCGTCTTCCAGCAAGGCACGCTGGCGCTGGGTGATCGCGACTTCTCCGGGTTTGGGCATACGGGTGCGAGCTTCGTCGACTATCGCGCGGCGAAGAGCAGCGAGTCCCTCCCCCGTAACAGCGGAGACTGTGAGGCGGGGCGACACTTTTAGTGAGGTATCCTCACGATCACATTGAGCGGCGATGTCCCACGCGCCATCGGGGCATTGTTCCTGCAGGCCAAGCCATAATACCAGATCGGCCCGCTCCATCTCCGCACCGGCCCGCTCAATCCCCAAAGCTTCTATCGCGTCTGTAGTTTCCCCGCGCAGACCTGCCATATCCACGAAGGTCAGGGGCACGCCCTCGATTGCGACCGATCGGGTGAGGATATCGCGCGTCGTGCCGGCAATCGGCGAGGTGATCGCCGCCTCGCTGTCCACCAGGGCGTTGAAGAGCGTGGATTTCCCGGCATTCGGCGGGCCGGCAAGGGCGACGCGGAACCCCTCTTTCAACAACACAGCCGATGGCGCATCCAACGCGGCTTCCAACTCCCCCGCCAGCGTTTCGAGGTCGGGCCGCATGTCCAACGGCGCCTGGATCACATCGTCCTCGTCGCCGAAATCGAGATCCGCCTCCACCTTGGCGGACAGCATCAGCAGCCGCTCCCGCCAACCCTCCACCTGCCGCGACAGGGTGCCGCCGGCCATGCTCATTGCAGCGCGGCGCTGCAGTTCCGTTTCGGCAGAGAGCAGGTCCGCCAATCCTTCCGCTTCTGCCAAATCCATTCGTTCGTTGGCAAAAGCGCGGCGGGTAAACTCGCCCGCTTGGGCGCGGCGCAGGCCCGGCAATGCGGCCAGTGCGGCTTCCACGGCTGCGACAACAGCCCTGCCCCCATGAAGATGGAACTCCGCCAGATCTTCGCCTGTTGCTGTCGCCGGGCCGGGGAACCACAGGACGAGCGCCCGGTCCAGCAGCTCCCCCGCCGAATCGCGCAGCGATGCGAGACGTGCGCGGCGCGGTTCCGGCACAGCACCGGACAATGCGCGCAAGGCCACAGCCGCTTGCGGTCCGCTGACCCGGATGACCGCGATGCCGGCCGGCGGGGCGCCGCTCGACAAGGCGAAGATCGTCTCGACACTCACGATGGGGAACGCTCAGCTCTTGTCGGATTGCGGCTTGTCCCCTTGCGCATGTCGAGCCGCGCCTTCCATGAAGCTCTGGAACACCTTCAACCCCATCTGCCCCATCGGCGCGAGCTGCCTTGCATATTCCTGCAACTGGTCGGTGTTGCCCGCCCCTTGCATCGCCTTGGCGAAGGCATCGACATAGATGGCATTGGCCTTCTCAACATCGGGCAAGCCCATGAAGCGCCGGGCTTCTTCCGGCGAACAATCGATCTCGATATTGACCTTCATGGCTGGCACCTTTCACTGGCAAGGGCGTAGGATGGCTTTAACGTCCACCCACGGGAGAATGCTATATGAGCGGGACGATCACGATTTCCACCCTAGCACAGGACGGCGAATTTTCCGCCTATCTCGCGCGGCCGCAGGGGGAGCCGCGGGCGGCGATCGTCGTCATCCAGGAGATATTCGGCGTCAACGCCGGCATCCGCCGCAAATGCGATCGGCTGGCCGAAGATGGCTATCTCGCGCTGGCGCCCGACCTGTTCTGGCGGATCGAGCCGGGCATTGAACTCGACCCCGATATCGAGCCGGAGTTCAAGCGCGCGCTGAGACTGATGGAAGCGTTCGACCAGGATCTCGGCGTGCGGGATATCGAAGCGACGATCCGCTATGCGCGCGAACAACTCGGCTGCGCAAAGGTGGGCGCGGTGGGATACTGCCTGGGCGGACGATTGGCCTATATGACCGCGGCCCGCACCGATAGCGATGCGACGGTCGGCTATTACGCGGTGGGCGTCGACCAGTTGCTACGCGAAAGCCGGGCGATCGCGCGGCCGCTGATGCTGCATATTCCCACCGCCGATGGCTTCGTTCCGCCTGAAACGCAGGCGGCGATGCATCAGGGGCTGGATGGTCATCCCAAGGTGACGCTGCACGATTATCCCGGGCTGAATCATGGCTTCGCGACCGAGTTCGGAAAGCGACGCGACGAACAGGGCGCGAGGCTGGCCGATGAGCGGACGGCGCAATTCTTTGCCGAGCATCTCGGATGATCCCGGGCAAATCCGCGCCGTGGGGCACAACGGCGAACATCTCGGGGCGCTTTCTGGCCCCAGCCCTGCTGATCCTGGCGGTCATAGCAGCGCTCGTCTGGCAATCCGCGCTGTGGACGCTGGCGATCTCCCTGCCATTGCTGGCATTGGCCGCATGGGACTTCTTCCAGCGCAGCCACACGCTGCGGCGCAACTATCCGCTGATCGCGCGAATACGCTGGATCATGGAGGATCTGCGGCCTTATCTGCGGTCCTATGTGGTGGAAAGCGATCTGGATGGCCGGCCCTTCAATCATGACGAACGAGCGCTGGTCTATGCCCGCGCAAAGGGTGAGCTGGATTCTCACCCATTTGGTACAGAACTAGACGTCTATTCAACCGAATATGAATGGCTGAGCCATTCCATCGTGCCGAATGAGGTGGCACCGACCGATTGGCGTGTCGATGTCGGCTCATCGCAATGCGGCCGGCCCTATTCCGCTGCGCTGCTGAACATTTCGGCGATGAGCTTCGGCTCGCTATCCTCGCATGCGATCATGGCGCTCAACAAGGGCGCGAAGATCGGCAATTTCTACCACGATACGGGCGAAGGGGGTCTTTCCCCTTACCACCGCACACATGGCGGCGATCTGGTGTGGGAATTGGGCAGTGGCTATTTCGGATGCCGCGATGCGCAGGGCGCCTTCGACCCCGAACGGTTCCGCGATACGGCGCAGATCGACCAGGTCAAAATGGTGGAAATCAAGCTGAGCCAGGGCGCGAAGCCCGGCCATGGCGGTGTGCTGCCCGGCCCCAAGGTGACGGCGGAGATCGCCGCGACCCGCGGTGTGGCAGAAGGCGTGGACTGCATTTCACCGCCCGCGCATTCCGCCTTTTCAACCCCGGTCGAACTGCTGGAATGGGCCGCGCAGCTGAGGGAATTGGCGGGCGGCAAACCGGTTGGCATCAAGCTGTGCGTCGGCCAGCCGCACGAGATTTTCGCGCTGATGAAGGCCATGATCGAAACCGGCATACGGCTCGATTTCATCACCGTAGACGGCGCGGAAGGCGGGACTGGCGCGGCACCGGTGGAATTGTCCAACCGAGTGGGCATGCCGCTGCGTGAAGGGTTGATCCTGGTGCGCAATGCGCTGGTCGGCTGCGGGTTGAAGCAGGATGTGCGCATCGCCGCTGCCGGCAAGGTTCATTCCGGCGCCGGGCTGGCGATGAATTTCGCGCTGGGCGCGGATTGGTGCAACGCGGCGCGCGCCTTCATGTTCTCGCTGGGCTGCGTGCAATCCATGCGCTGTCATGACGACACCTGCCCCACCGGCATCGCCACACAGGATCCGACGCGCCAGCGCGGGCTGATCGTGGACGACAAGGCGGAACGGGTCGCCCGCTTCCAGCGCCAGACGCTGCATGCGCTGCGCGAGATCGTGGTGGCGCTGGGAATGGAGACGCCCTGGCAGATCACCCCGTCCCATATCGGTGAACGCTGGAACACGGTGCGGTCCGACAGCATCGACCAGTTCTACCCCTTCCTTCGCGAAGGGCGGCTGCTGGAAGCGCCGGAGGACACGCAATATGCCCGTTACTGGCAGATGGCACGGGCGAACAGTTTCCGCCCGGCCACCTGACCGGCTGCGCGTTGCGGCGCAGCGTTACTGGTTCATCGTCGCGAAGAAATCCTCGTTGCTCTTGGAATCCTTCATCTTGTCGAGGAGGAATTCCATGGCATCGACGGTGCCCATCTGCATCAGGATGCGGCGCAGGACCCACATTTTGCTGAGTTGTTCCTTGGGGACCAGCAGCTCTTCCTTGCGGGTGCCGGACTTGCCGACATCCAGGGCCGGGAAGATGCGCTTGTCCGCAACCTTGCGGTCGAGCACGATTTCCGAGTTGCCGGTGCCCTTGAACTCTTCGAAGATCACCTCGTCCATGCGGCTGCCGGTGTCGATCAGCGCGGTGGCGATGATGGAAAGCGAACCGCCCTCCTCGATATTGCGGGCCGCACCGAAGAAACGCTTCGGCCGCTGCAGGGCGTTGGCGTCCACACCGCCGGTCAGCACCTTGCCCGAACTCGGCACCACGGTGTTGTAGGCCCGGCCCAGCCGGGTGATGGAATCCAGCAGGATCACCACGTCCTTCTTGTGTTCGACCAGGCGCTTCGCCTTCTCGATCACCATTTCCGCGACCTGCACGTGGCGCTGCGCGGGTTCGTCGAAGGTGGAGGAAATCACCTCCCCATTCACGCTGCGCTGCATGTCGGTCACTTCTTCCGGCCGTTCGTCGACCAACAGGACCAGCAGGAACACCTCCGGGTGATTATCCGTGATCGCCTTGGCGATGTTCTGCATCAGCACGGTCTTGCCGGTGCGCGGCGGCGCCACGATCAGGGCGCGCTGACCCTTGCCCTGCGGGCTGATGAGATCGATCACCCGCGCGCTCTTGTCCTTCACGGTCGGATCCTGCGTATCGAGGATCAGGCGTTCTTCGGGGTAAAGCGGCGTCAGATTGTCGAAATTGGTGCGATGGCGGACCGCGTCGGGATCGTCGAAATTGACCTTCAGCAGCTTGGTGAGCGCGAAATAGCGTTCGCCATCGCGCGGGGCGCGGATTTCGCCTTCCACCGTATCGCCCGTGCGCAGGCCCCATTTACGGACCTGATTGGGTGACACATAGATATCGTCCGGCCCGGCGAGATAATTCGCTTCCGGGCTGCGCAGGAAGCCGAAACCATCCTGCAACACCTCGATCGTGCCGATGCCGAGGATTTCCTCGCCTTCTTCGGCCACTTCCTTGAGGATGGCGAACATCAGGTCCTGCCGGCGCATGGTGGATGCGCCTTCGACGCCCAGCTCTTCGGCCATGGAGACCAGTTCGGCCGGCGTCCTCTTCTTCAATTCTTTCAGATGCATGTGGGATTCCAATGGGATAAAGGAGCCGGCGAGCCATTTATGGGCTTGGGGAAAGCTGACCCGGCCGCTCTCGACGGCGGCCTCAGCCGGTTGCGGTGGAAATATGGGCTCCCCGCCCCGCCGTCAATTCGCAAATCGCCAGACCGAAGCCGCATTGCGCCGGATCACGCGGCGCGGCCGATCAGAACGGCTTCACCACCACCAGGATGACGATGAGGACAGCGGCAATGCCCGGCACTTCGTTGAGCAGGCGCAGCGCCTTCCCGCTGACCGGCCGTTCCCCGCGCGCCAGCTTCTTCGCGTAAGACGCAAGATAGCCGTGATAGCCCGACAGCAGCAGCACCAGCAGCAGCTTGCCGTGGAACCAGCCCTGGCTGAACGCGCCGATGGACATGGCCAGCGCAAGGCCCAGCACCCACACCACGATGATGGACGGCAGCAGGATGATCTTGAGCAGCTTGCGCTCCCGATCGATCCACAGCGCGTTTTCCGGCGAATCCGGCGCTGCTTCCTGGTGATAGACGAACAGGCGGGGCAGCATGAACAGCCCGGCCATCCAGAAGATCACGAAGATGATGTGGCCGGCCTTCAGCCAGAAATAGAGCACGGAGAGGGTTTCCTGCATGGGTCGATTGTAAGCACGGCAGCGGCCGCCGTCATCCCCCGTTTCGTATCACGGAGAGCAGCCGCTCCACATGGGCGATCGGGGTTTCCTTATCGATCCCATGGCCGAGATTGAAGACATGCGGCCGCCCGGCGAAGGCACCGAGGATGATGCGCGCGCGTCTTTCCAGCTCCTCCCCGCCTGCCAGCAGCAGCAGCGGATCGAGATTGCCCTGCACCGGCAGGCCAGCCGGCAATTCCCGCGCGGCCCAGACCGGATCGATGGTCTCGTCCACGCCCACGGCGTTAATGCCCGTCTCGCGGGCATAGGCCGGTAGTTTCTCCCCCGCGCCCTTGGGAAAGCCGATGATCGGCACGCCCGGATGGCGCGCCCTGACGGCATCGACGATCCGCACCGTGGGCGCGATCACCCAGCGTTCGAATTCCAGCGGCGCGAGGCTGCCCGACCAGCTATCGAACAATTGCACCGCCTCTGCCCCCGCGTCGATCTGGGCGGACAGATAATCGATGGTGGCAGCGACGATCGCATCCACGATGGCCTGCACGGCAGCGGGATCGCGATAGGCCAGCGCGCGCGGGATATGCTGGTCGCGGCTGCCTTCGCCCGCGATCATGTAGGTGGCGACGGTCCAGGGGCTGCCTGCAAAGCCCAGCAGCGTCGTTTCAGGGCCAAGCGCCTGCCTGACCAGCCGGACGGTGCGATAGACCGGCTCAAGCCGCTCTGGGGCCGGTCTGAGGGCATCCAGCGCGGTATCCACCAGCCGGGGCGACAGGCGCGGACCTTCACCAGCGAGGAAGGCAAGGTCCTGCCCCAACGCATGGGGGATCACCAGGATGTCGGAAAACAGGATCGCGCCATCGAAGCCGAAGCGGCGGATCGGCTGGATCGTCACCTCGGCTGCCGCCTCGCTATCATGCACCAGATCGAGGAAACCGCCCTTCTCCGCCCGCAAGGCGCGATATTCCGGCAGGTATCGGCCCGCCTGGCGCATCAGCCAGATCGGGCGCCGATCGCCGGTCGCGCCATTGAGCGTATCGAGGAGAAGGCCGGGCATCGAAGGGTCCAATCCAATAAAAGAAAGATATTTAGATAGGATTCAGGACTCTGTTGGCCCTGTGGAAACTGGGGATAGCGGGCCCTTGCCCGATTTCTCCCGAACTGAACAGGCGGCATCGCCCCTGCGAATCCCGCTCCATCCGCGTCAATCACTTGTTCTCCCCATTACCCACAGCCTGTGTATAGGCCAGCGGGGCTGTGCATTTGGCGCGGTGCGAATCTGTCGGCAGTGGGGGTGGAATCCCATGCCGCGCTTGTCCGCAGATCGGTCCCGTGGTTTATGCCAGGACTTGTCCACATGACTCTGCTGCACCTCCATCTCCTGTCCGACTCCACCGGCGAAACGCTGGAGATGATCGCAAAGGCCGCCCTCGCGCAATTCGACGATGCGGAGGTTATCCGCCATTTCTGGCCCATGGTCCGATCGCGCCAGCATCTCGACCGCATCTTGGAAGATCTCGCCGCCAATCCGGGGCTGGTGCTGTTCACGCTGGTCAATCCCGAAACGCGCCAGCGGCTGGAGGAACGATGCCGCGCGCTGGGCCTGCCGCATGTCGCCGCACTCGATACGGTGACGGCGGCGCTGGAAGACCGGCTGGGGCAGCAGGCGGTCGGCCGGCCGGGGCGGCAGCATGCGATGGACGAAGCCTATTTCGCGCGCGTGGACGCGATCCATTTCACCATCGCCCATGATGACGGGATCGCGTGGGAGGATTGGGAGGAAGCGGATATCATCCTGGCGGGCGTGTCGCGCAGTTCGAAGACGCCGACTAGCATCTATCTCGCCAATCGCGGCTACAAGGTCGCCAATATCCCGCTGGTGGTGGAAAGCCCGCCCCCGCCCCTGCTCTATCAGCTGACCCGCCCGCTGGTGGTGGGCCTGACCACGGCCCCGCGCCGGCTGGTGGAAATCCGCCGCAACCGCCTCCTGTCCCTCAACGAGAAGGCGGAAACCGCCTATGCGGACGAGGATCGGGTGGAACATGAAGTGGCCTTCGCCCGCCGCATGTTCGCCGATAATGGCTGGCCGGTGATCGACGTCACGCGCCGTTCGATCGAGGAAACGGCGGCTGCCGTCATCCGCCTTCATACCGAGCGCGCTGCGCGCGAAAGGCTGCCCCGCGCCGGGCCGAAGCCGATATGATCGTCCTCGCTTCGCAAAGCGCATCGCGCAAGGCGATGTTGCAGGCCGCCGGCGTGGCGTTCGAAGCCATGGCAGCCCCGGTGGATGAACGCGCGGTGGAAGCCGCTATGGCCGGCGCGGCGCCGGGCGATGTGGCGCTGGCCCTCGCGCGCGCCAAGGCGGAAGCGGTCGCGGCGGGCGACCGGCTGGCGCTGGGCGGGGATTCCCTCGTCGTGTCGGGCGGGCGGCGTTTCGACAAACCGGGCAGCAGGGAAGAAGCGGCCGAGCATCTACGCTTCTTTTCCGGCGGGGTGATGGAACTGCATTCCGCCGCTGCCCTTGCCCGCAATGGCGAGACGGTGTGGCAGCATAATGCCGTGGCCGGTTTGCATGTCCGCCCCCTCTCCGACGCCTTCATCGCTGCCTATCTCGATGCTGAATGGCCCGAGGTCGGAGCGACCGTCGGCGTGTTCCGGCTGGAGGCGATGGGGGTGCAGTTGTTCGACCGGATAGAGGGCGATTATTTCGCCATCCTCGGCATGCCGCTGCTGCCCGTGCTGGAAGCGCTGCGGATGATGGGAGAATTGCCCGCGTGACCGTCTCTTCCCCGGTAGCGATGCCCTATGCCGAGGTGATCGGCGATCCCATCGCGCAGTCGAAATCCCCGGCGATCCACAATCACTGGCTGTCCCGCCTTGCCCTTAATGCCGAATATCGCGCCTGCCATGTGCGGGCGGACGGGCTGGCCGATTATCTGCAAGCGCGCCGCGCGGATGCGCATTGGCGCGGATGCAATGTCACCATGCCGCACAAGCAGGCCGTCATGCCCTTGCTGGACCGGATCGACCCGGCGGCGCGGTCGATTGGCGCCGTCAACACGATCACGCGCGGCGAGGATGGCGCGCTGACGGGCTATAATACCGATGCGGATGGGTTCCTGGAACCGCTGCGCGCCGAACTGGCGGAACGGCATCTGTTTCGCATGGCGCGGGTGATGGGCACGGGCGGCGCGGCGCGGGCCATCGTGGTCGCGCTGGCGGGACAGGGCATGGTGATCGTGCTGGGGGGGCGCGACCCGGCCAAGGCGCGCGCCCTGCTGGACGAGCTTGACCCGAATGGCGAACATCATGCGGTCGATATCGCCCATTTCGCCGATCCGACCGATTTCGCCTTTGACGACCGGCAGGGCATTTTCGATCTGGTGGTCAATGCCAGCCCGCTCGGCATGGCTGGCCAGCCACCTCTCGCCCTCGATCTCAGCCATGTTCCGCCCGGCAGCATCGTCTATGATATCGTCACCCACCCGCTCGACACGCCGCTGTTGCAGGCGGCGCGGCAGGCAGGGTTCGAGACGCTGGATGGATTGAACATGCTGATCGGGCAGGCGGCGCTCGCCTTCGAGAGATTCTTCGGCCAGCCTCCGCCGCGTGACGATGGCGACAGGGCCCTACGGGCCTTGCTGGGCGGATGAGCCGCCCCTTCATCCTGGGGCTGACCGGCTCGATCGGGATGGGCAAATCCACCGTCGCCGCGATGTTCCAGGCATTGGGGGTGCCGGTATTCGACGCCGACGCCGAAGTGCGCCGCCTGCAGGGTCCGGGCGGGGCATTGCTGCCGGATATAGAGCGCGGCTTTCCCGGCACCACCGGGCCGCAAGGCGTGGATCGGGCGGCGCTGGGCGCGCTGGTGTTCGATAATCCCGCTGCCCTCGCCCGCCTGGAAGCGATCGTCCATCCCGCAGTGCGCGCCGCGCGGGAAGCGTTCCTGCTGGAACATGCCGGCGCGCCGCTGGCAGTGTTCGACATCCCCTTGCTGTTCGAGAAGGATCAGGCAGGCGAGGTCGATGCGGTCGCCGTCGTTTCCGCCCCGGCGCAAGTGCAGCGGGCGCGCGTGCTGGCCCGCCCCGGCATGACGTCGGAACGCTTCGCCTCCATCCTCGCCCTGCAAATGCCCGATGCCGAAAAGCGCCGCCGCGCCGATCATGTCATCGATACCGGCGCGGCTCTGGTCCAGACGGAGGAACAGGTGGCGAGGCTGGTGGACAAGCTGCGCGGCTGAGCCGCCGCCCCTTGCCACCCGGCCCCGCCTGCCGATATTCGCGGGCAATGCGTGAAATCGTCTTCGATACGGAAACCACCGGCCTGGACCCTGCGACCGGGGACCGGATGGTGGAAATCGGCTGTATCGAATTGATGAACCGGATTCCCACCGGGGCCAATTTTCACGCCTATTTCAACCCTGACCGCACGATGCCGTTCGAAGCGGAACAGGTGCATGGCCTGTCCGATGCCTTCCTGTCCGACAAGCCGCGCTTCCACGAAACCGTTGCCGAACTGCTCGATTTTCTGGGCGATGCGCCGCTGATCGCGCATAATGCGCAATTCGATTTCGGCTTTCTCAATCACGAATTGCTGCAATGCGGGCAGATCGAGATCGGTCTCGACCGGATGATCGACACGCTGGCCCTCGCCCGCCGCAAGCATCCCGGCGCGAAACATTCGCTCGACGCGTTGTGCAGCCGTTACGGCGTCGATCGCAGCCACCGCGTCCTGCACGGCGCGCTGCTGGACGCCGAATTGCTGGCGCAGGTCTATGTTGAACTCAGCGGCGGCCGGCAGATCGGGCTGGAACTGGCCGCTGTCACCACTGTCGAGGTGCAGGCAACCGGCATCGTCTCTCCGATGCACCAGCGTGCCCCCCGGCCCTATCGGGAACCGCGCCACCACGCGGCCAGCGCCGCCGAAATTGCCCGGCACAAAGCCTTTCTGGAAACGTTGGAATCACCGCTCTGGACGAAATGAGCCGGCAGGCTCATCTTCCCCGAAGCGACCGATAACGAGAAGGAGAAGCCGCCCATGGAAATTCGAGTTTCCGGCCATCAGATGGATACCGGTTCGGCCCTGCAGGAACATGCCGCCGATCGACTTTCTTCCATCATCGACAAATATTTCAGCCGGGCCTTGTCCTCCACCGTCACCTTCGGAAAGGCGCCCAGCAATGCCTTTGCCTGCGACATCGTCCTGCATGTCAATCAGGGTCTGATTCTCAAGAGTCGCGGCCAGGCGCATGATGTGCATGTCGCCTTCGATCAGGCGGCGGAGAAGGTGGAAAAGCAGCTGCGCCGCTACAAGCGCCGGCTGAAGGATCATCATACCCAGGCGACCTATTCCGCGCGGGAGGAAGAAGCCGCCTATACGATCTTCGCCGCTGATGAACCGGATGCGGAAGAAGCCGCGGATTCGCCGCCCATCGTCGCTGAAACGCGCGTGGACATACCGGAGGCCAGCGTATCCGACGCGGTCATGATGCTGGACCTGCGGCACACCAACGCGCTGTTCTTCAAAAATGCTGGCACTGGACGGCACAATATGGTGTATCGCCGGGATGACGGATCGATCGGCTGGGTCGAACCTTCCTGATCGCGAAATGCTGTCGCGATCCGGTTCAATCATCGCTTCGGCAAAATTGCGCGCAGCTGGCATGGTGCCGGCTGCGCGGACCGGGCGCAAAGTATGAAGAGTCAAGTATTCAGCCAATGGGGCCTCTCTTTTCGATAAAGCCCGAAGCGGTCGCCATCATGGAAACCGCTGACAAGCGAACCATTCTTGGATCGCTCAGCCGAATTTTCGCCGATAGCTGGGATCTCGATCCCGCACTCGTGCTCGAACGGCTGGAAGAGCGGGAGAAGCTGGGCAGCACCGGTTTCGGCCGCGGCGTCGCCATCCCCCATGCCCGCTATCCCGATCTCGCCCGCCCGGTGACGGCGCTCATCAAGCTTCGCCAGCCCGCCGCGTTCGAGGCGGCGGACGGGCTGCCGGTCGATCTCGTATTCGGCCTGCTCTCGCCTGAAAACAGCGGCGCCACACATCTGCATGCGCTGGCCGCGATTTCCCGCATGATGCGGGACGAACGCGTGCATGACGCGCTGAGCGACGCCCCGGATGAAGAGGCGCTTTACAGTCTGCTGGCCAATGTTGCGGACCGTGACGCCGCCTGACAGCGCGGGAGCGGAGGCGCATTATCGCGCGCTCGAAGCGCTCTATGCCGCCGCGCCCATCAATGCGCTGTTCGCATCCCGGCTGGAGATTCCGGCCGAAGGCGCCAGCCGGATCACTTTCGAGGTGGGCGAAAAGGTCCATCACGCCGCCGGCGCCGCCCATGGCACGATCTATTTCAAGATGCTGGACGATGCGGCCTTTTACGCGGCCAATTCGCTCGTCACCGATCGTTTCCTGCTGACCACGGCTTTCAACCTCCATTTCACGCGCCCCATCCGTTCAGGCCGGGTGGTGGCCGAAGGGCGCTGGGTCAGCGGCCGCCGCCGTGTCTTCGTGGCCGAAGCGCGCCTCGTGGATGAAGAGGGCGAGGAGATCGGCCGGGGGACGGGCACCTTCCTGCGGTCCCACATCGCCCTGTCCGGCCTGCCGGGCTATGCCGCGGGGGCGGATGCGCATGGATAGTTTCGGCGATGCGCGGCTTCCGGCCCATCTGGAAGTCAGCGGCCTGATTCGCGCTGTGGAGACCGCTGGCGGCTTCGCGACCGTGAACGCGAAGGGGGAACGCGACGGCGGCACTTTGATGGTGGTGTGTTGCGAAAGGGGACAGCAGGCCCGCGCCTACGAACGCATGCCGCGCCTCGACGGGACGCGCGGCTGGGCCCTGTCGCGCCGCCAGAACGAAGACGATCCGGCGGAATTCTGGGATTATTGCCAGCGCCGCGCACGGCAGGACAGCGATTTGTGGGTGATCGAACTCGACATCGCCAATGCCGAACGCTTCATCGGGTTAACGCCGTCATAAGGTTGACAGGCGGGCCGGCTGGTTTATCTGCCCCCCATTCTTCCAGGGCGCAGGCCGTTCACGCACGATAATTTGGTCGCGGTGAGCAGCGCGCAGACGGGGGATGGCCGGCAGGCTTGTTTCGACTGGAAGCGTGACGGGGGTCCGCTTTTCGCCTGCGCTGGCGTCAACCGCCTTGAGTAATATTATGCATGAGCCTGAAGCTCCGCCGTGCCGCGTTTTTCGCGGTCGCGATCATGATTATGTTTACGCTGTCGAACGCCGAAGGTTCCGGCGTTCTGGCGAACGATAACATCCCGGTTTACGATTCCTCCCCGGCTGCCGTGGCAGCTTCGGTGGTGGACATCCCGGAAGGCGGCGCTGCTGCGGAATCCCTGCCCCGGTTCGTGTCGCACGCCGTGGTCCAGGATGTTCCTGAAGAATCTATTCCCGATGTCGATACGCTGCAGGAACTGGTCAGCGAAATGTCGGAAGGGGAAGTGCTTTCGGACGACATGATGTGCCTGGCGCAGGCGATCTATTTCGAAGCGCGGGGCGAACCGCTGGCCGGCCAGCTTGCCGTCGCCAAGGTCATCATCAATCGCACCGAATCCCCGCTGTTCCCGGATGATTATTGCGGCGTCATCAAGCAGCGCGCGCAATTCTCCTTCGTCCGAAACGGGCATATTCCTGCGCCGCGGACGGGCAGCAGCGCATGGCATCGTGCAGTGGCGGTGGCGCGCATCGCGCATGACGATATGTGGGACAGCAAGGCGGATGACGCGCTGTTCTTCCATGCCACCCATGTCCGCCCGCGCTGGGCGAACACCAAGGTCGCCCGCGCGACGATCGACAGCCACATCTTCTATCGGTGAACAGGACGCCGGCCGGCAGGGCCGGCGGTTCTGGCACGGGATCAGGTGAAGGAACGGGTGCCGGGCAGGCGGGATTTCAGGCGAGTTCCACCCACACGGGCGCGTGATCGCTCGCCTTTTCCCGGCCGCGATAATCCTTGTCCACCCCGGCAGCGACCAGCCGGTCGGCGCATTCAGGCGACAGCAGCAGATGGTCGATGCGGAAGCCGTGATCGCGCTGCCACGCACCGGCTTGATAATCCCAGAATGTCCACACGCCCCCGCGCGGGTTCAGCGTGTCGATAGCGTCGGTCCAGCCATCGTTGAGCAGGCGGCGATAGGCGGCGCGCGATTCCGGCTGCATCAGCGCGTCGCTGGCCATGGCGGGCACGGACCAGACGTCCTTGTCCTCCGGAATCACGTTGAAATCGCCGACCACCACCGTGGGCCGCTCATCCGCCAGCAATTCCTGCAGGCGGGCGCGCAGCCGTTCCATCCAGGCCAGCTTGTAGTCGAATTTGGGTCCGGGCAGCGGATTGCCGTTCGGTAGGTACAGATTGACGATCCGCACCCCGTTCACATCCGCTTCGATGAAACGGGCCTGCACGTCTTCGGGATCGCCGGGCAGGCCGCGCCCCGCTTCGACCGGCAGCTGGCCATCGGCCAGGATCGCGACGCCGTTGAATCCCTTCTGCCCGTGCCAGATCGCTCGATATCCGATCGCCTCGAAATCCGCGATCGGGAAGCCTTCATCCTGGCTCTTGATCTCCTGCAGGCAGGCGACTGTGGGGCGGCGTTCTTCCAGCCATTCGATCAGGCGGGGCAGGCGTGCCTTCACGCCATTGATGTTGAAGCTGGCGATGCGCATGGCGGCGATCAGATGCCGAAGCTGGAACCGCAGCCGCATCCGGCCGCGGCATTGGGATTTTCCACCCGGAAGGCCGCGCCGCCCAGCGATTCCACGAAATCCACCGTGCTGCCGGCGACCAGTTCCAGGCTGATCGGATCGACCACCAGGCTGGCGGTGCCCGTCTCGCTCACACTGTCATCGGCTTCCGGCGCGTCGACCAGATCGAACTTGTACTGGAAGCCGGAACAGCCGCCCCCTTCCACGGACAGGCGCAGGATCGCCGGCCGCCCCTGGCGTTGTGCGATCTGGCCCACCCGGTCGGCGGCGGCTTGCGTCAGCGTCAATGTGTCTGCCATGCAGGGGATGTAGGCTCGCCGCCGCCCCGGCTCAAGCGGTGGCGATATATTGCCGCATGGCCTGCGCTTCGCCTTCGACCAGCTCGATCCGGTATTTGACCAGATCGCCGATGGATACGAAGCCGGACAGGCGGCCATCCTCCACCACCGGCAGGTGGCGAATCCGGCGCCGCGTCATCAGTGACAGGGCTTCCAGCACCGGGGTTTGCGTGTCGACGGTGATGGCGGGCGCGGTCATGACATCGGCCACGCGCAGGCCCAGCGCGGCGCTGCCCTTGTGGGCGATGCAATACAGCAGGTCGCGTTCCGAAAAGATGCCTGACACCCGCTCTCCATCGATCACGGGCAGGGCGCCGATCCTGTGTTCCGCCAGCAGGCCAGCGGCCGTTTCCACCGTGTCATCTGCGCTGCAGCGAATGATCCGCTGGTCCTTGCCGGCCATTGCGCGGGCTATCGTCATGACATGTCTCCCATTCCTTCTGGATGGGGATCATGACACGAATCGGCGAGTCCCGCCAAATCCGCGCCGGGCGGGCGTGGTTACATTGCCTTTCCGCGCGGGGCACGCCATGTCCGGGGGCATGTCTGGCCGGTCCCCTCTCGACGATCCGCATACCGCCGCCCACGCCTGGGCGCGATATCGCAGGCTGATGCGGCTGATGTTCGGCATCACCGTGGGCGTGGTCATCATCGCGCTGGCGCTGATCTACCGCGAATCGGGGATGGTCTCGGTCCATTTCTTCATCGCGGCGGCGCTGGGGATCGGCCTCAGCATGCTGCTGATGTCGGCCTTGATGGGCCTCGTCTTCCTGTCCAGCGGCACCGGCCATGACGAGGCGATTGCAGAGCCGGGGCAGGATCAGTCGGAAGAGGATTTGTCCGGCAAGGCCGGGCGCAGGCGGTAATCTTCCACCGGCACGCCGCCGATCAGATGTTCCTGGATGATCCGTTCCAGCACATCTTCCCCGCAGCTGTGATACCAGACGCCGTCAGGCCAGACGACCGCGACCGGCCCGGCCTCGCAGATTTGCAGGCAATCGGCCTTGGTGCGCTGCACCCCGCCCTTTCCGGCAAGGCCCAGCTGTTTCAGCCGCGTTTTCAGGTATTTCCACGCCCGTTCGCCTTCGGCGCGGCCGCAGCATTTCCCCTTTTCTGCCATGGCGCAAATGAAGATGTGCCGCCGGATAGCGTCACCGCCGATCTTTGCCAGCGCACGCTCGGCCTTGGCGACGTCGTGTTTGCTCATGGATGGAAGCTAGGGCGTGCGGCCCGCTTTGCAAGCTGGCGGTGTCAGCGTTCCTTATGGGCGATGCGGGTGATTTCCGCTTTCACCAGCCGTTCCACAATCTCGGGCAGGTTTTCGTCCAGCCATTGCGCCAGCATGGGGCGCAGCATTTCGCGCACCAGCCCTTCCAGCGAGGTTTCGCCCGATCGCACGATCTGCGGCTTGGCGCCGGGTTCGGACATCATGGCCAGCGCAGCCAGCGATTCCCGCATGGAGCGGGCGGATGCTTCGTTCGTCAGCCCCTCTTCCGATCGGCTTGCGGCAGGATCGAACAATTCGTTCTCTTCAGCCAGGTCCAGCACTTCTTCCTCGATCTCGACCGGCGGATCGACGCGTTCCTGCGGCGCGGCGCGGGGCGCTGTGAAGGCGGAAGGGACGGCGCGCCGGGGTGGAGCGAGTGACGATTCATGATCGTCGCGCGCGATCACCTTCTTGATCGATTCGAGGATCTCCTCGACCGATGGTTCGCCTTCGTTGCGCATATCATCCCCGATGCCGGTGTGGGCCAGTTAAGGCCCCTGAATCTCTCCGTCCTGCGCCGGTATGTCAACGGTGCGGGTGGATTGAGTCACAGGATCGGGGTCGCTCGACCAATCCCAGATAATGTCCTTCACCCGCTCGTAATTGGCGGTGGGATCGTACAGCGAGACATCCTGATCCAGCCCCAGGTCGCGCGCTTCCGCCCGGCCCATCGCGGCCAGAAGGGTGAAGCCGGCGACATAGGAATTGCGCCGCGCCGTCACCAGTTGCACCTGCGCGCTCAGCAATTCCTGCTGGGCGTTCAGGATGTCGAGAATGGTGCGGCTGCCAACGGTGTTTTCCGCCTGCACGCCTTCAAGGCTCAGCGAAGCGGCGTCCACCGCGGACTGGTTCGACCGGATGATCGCGTTGGAGGCCTGCCAGCTGGAATAGGCGGCGCGCACCTGCGCGATCACGGCCCGCTCCGTCGCCACCACCTGTTCCAGCGCCACGGATGCCTGCGCCTGCGCCTGGCGCTGCTGCGCCGCCACGCGGCCGCCCTGGAACAGCGGCAAGGTCAGCCTCACGCCGGCCTGCGCCGTCGTCTGCCCCTGCGGGGTGCTGGTGCCGGGCGTAAAGGATTCCAGCGTGCCGAGGTAATTGTTGTAACCGCCGGAGGTGAAGACCTCCAGCTGCGGCAGGCGCCCTGCCCCCGCCACGTCGATATCGAAACCGGCCGCCTGGGCGCGCTCCATCGCCCCCAGAAGGTCGGGATTGGTCGCCAGCGCGACATCGACGGCGCTGTTCACATCGGCGGGCAGGCCCGGCAGCGGCGGGGGCGGTTCCAGTTCGCCCGGCGCGCGGCCGACCAGTTCGATATAATTCTCCCGCGCCGCGATCAGGTTCGCTTCGGCGGTTTCGAGATCGCTTTGCGCGATGGCCAGCCGCGATTGCGATTGCGCCACGTCAGTGCGCGTCAGGTCGCCGATCTCGAACCGGTCGCTGGTCGCCTGCAGATTGACGTTCAGCACTTCCACGTTGTTGCGGGTCAGGCCGACGATCGCTTCGTTCTGGATCACGTCCATATAGGCCGCGACGACCTGGTTGAAGACGGAACTTTCCGTGGCGCGCAAATCCGCCCGGCCTGCTTCCACCCGGGTCTTCGCCGCGCGCACGCCATTGCGCACGGAGCCGCCGGAATAGATCGGGATGGCAAGGTCCAGATTGCCGGCCGCCGCCCGTTCCGGCGCGATGAAGCTGGCGGACGACTGCTTCAGATATTCCGTATACTGGCCCGACGCATTCAGCGTCGGCAGCCCGCTCGCCCGCTGGATCACGACGTTTTCATCCGTCGCGCGCAGCTGTGCCCGCGCGCCTTCCAGCGTCGGATTGTTTTCATAGGCGCTTGCCAGCGCATCCCGCAGCGTTTCCGCATGGAGGGGGGCAGCCAATCCGGCCAGGCAGGCGGCTGCCAGCGGCAGCGCGGCGCGGATGGGCCGCACCGTCAGAAGCTCCAGCCCTTGGGTGCAAGGAAGGCGGGCAGCACGGGGATCCCCATGTCGGCCAGCGGCAGCCATGCCAGATCGTCGCCCGAACGGCGGCCTACGGCCAGCCGGGTGATGCCGTTCCGCAGAATCCCGCCAACGGCCCGGCCTTCTGGCGCGAGCTGGCGGACCAGCGCTGCGGGCACCTGTTCCGCCGCGCCATCGATCAGCAGCAATGTGGCGGAACCGTCCGCGCCCGCATCGTTCAGCGCGTCTTCCGGCGAGATCACTCGCAGCGATGCGACCAGCGGGCGCAGCAATTCGGCGAGATAGCCGCTGCCGCCATCGACCACGATCGCTATGTCGCGCGGGGTCGGCTCAGCTTCCTGCAACATCATGCCATGCACTTCCGGCGCGGCGAGGAAGCGGCCTTCGCCCAGCGGGATCGTCCGGTCGGCATAGGCGACGCCGCGTGCCGAAGCGGGGACGAAATCTTCCCGAGTCACGGCGCCCATGCGGCTCAGCACGAATTCGGCGTTGATGCCGCTCGTCCGCAGCTGGCTGTCGAGCATTGCCTTGCGTGCGGCGGCGTAGTCGGCATCCTGCCGATCGTCGACAATCGTCACATTAACCCTCATCTGAATACCCTGCGCGGTCTTAGGCTTAACCGGTCGAGAGGCCAAGCGCCTTTGACCATATGGCATGGACAGTCTTAAGGGCTTCCTTAATCCACCAACAGGAGTGCCGGATCGATGAGCGATATGGTCACCATTCGCGAACAGGACCTGATCGAAAGCGTGGCCGACGCGCTGCAATACATATCCTATTACCATCCCATGGATTACATCCGCGCGCTGGGCGAAGCCTACGAGGCGGAGCAGGGGCCGGCGGCCAAGGATGCGATCGCCCAGATCCTGACCAACAGCCGCATGTGTGCCGAAGGGCATCGGCCAATCTGCCAGGACACCGGCATCGTGAACGTGTTCGTCCGCTGGGGGCAGGATTGCCGGCTCGAATCGACGCGCAGCCTGCAGGACGTGGTGGATGACGGGGTGCGAGCCGCCTACAACGATCCTGCCAACCGCCTGCGCGCGTCCGTGCTCGCCGATCCCGCCTTCACCCGCCGCAACACGCGCGACAACACGCCTTGCGTGCTGTCAGTGGAAATGGTGCCCGGCCGCGAAGTGGTGATCGATGTCGCGGCCAAGGGCGGCGGCAGCGAGAACAAGTCGAAGTTCAAGATGATGAACCCGTCCGACAATATCGTGGACTGGGTGCTGGAAATGATCCCGCAGATGGGCGCGGGCTGGTGCCCGCCCGGCATGCTCGGCATCGGCATCGGCGGCACGGCGGAACACTGCGTGAAGCTGGCGAAGCAAAGCCTGATGGACCCGATCGACATGGCGCAATTGAAGGCGCGTGGGCCGCAGACCGATATCGAGAAGATGCGCGTCGAAATCTACGACAAGGTCAATGCGCTGGGCATCGGGGCGCAGGGGCTGGGCGGCCTGGCAACGGTGCTGGACGTGAAGATCATGGACTGGCCGTGCCATGCGGCGGGCAAGCCGGTGGCGATGATCCCCAATTGCGCCGCCACTCGCCATGCGCATTTCACGCTCGACGGATCGGGTCCCGCCTATATGGACAAGCCCGATCTCGATCAGTGGCCCAAGGTGCAATGGGCGCCCGATACCGCCGCGCGGCGCGTCGATCTCGACAATCTGACGCCGGAAGAGGTGCAGAGCTGGCAGGCGGGCGACCGGCTGCTGCTGAACGGCGCGATGCTGACCGGGCGCGATGCCGCGCATAAGCGGATCCAGGAAATGGTGGCGCGGGGCGAGGAACTGCCCGTCAGCTTCAGGGGCCGCGCGATCTATTATGTCGGCCCGGTCGATCCGGTGATGGGCGAGGTGGTCGGCCCGGCCGGCCCCACCACCGCGACGCGGATGGACAAGTTCACCGACACGATGCTGGAACTGGGCCTGCTGGCGATGATCGGCAAGGCGGAGCGCGGGCAGGGTGCAGTGGCGGAAATCGCCAGGCACAAGGTCGCCTATCTGATGGCGGTCGGCGGCGCCGCCTATCTCGTCAGCCGGGCGATCAAGGAAGCCAAGGTGCTGGCTTTCGAGGATCTGGGCATGGAGGCGATCTACGAATTCACGGTGAAGGACATGCCTGTCACCGTGGCGGTCGATTCCGGCGGCAACAACGTCCACACCATCGCGCCCTCGCAGTGGCGGGAGAAGATCGCGCGCGAAGGGTTGCTGGAAACGGCCTGAGGGCGCTGCCGCTCCCTCTATCGGCCGGGAACGGGCGGAATGCGCCGACCCGTTCCCCGCGAATGTTGAAAAGGCCGGGAAAGCGCCGCCCAGCCCCTTGGGCGAACGGCGCTCCCTCGCTATCGCCCGCCGGGTGGAAGCAGGGGTCATCATAGGCGAGGACGAATCCGGCGTGTCCGTCCGGATCGATGTGGAGGAACTGCTCGCCACCCGCCTGCTGGTGCAGGGCAATAGCGGGTCCGGCAAATCGCACCTGCTGCGCCGGCTGCTGGAAGAAAGCGCCGGCTTCGTGCAGCAGGTGGTGATCGACCCGGAAGGGGATTTCGTATCCCTTTCCAGCCTGTTCGGTCATGTCGTGATCGATGCCGCAGGCCATTCTGCGGCGGAGATAGAGGCGCTGGCCGCCCGCACGCGCGAACATCGCGCCTCCGTGGTGCTGGCGCTGGAAGGGCTGGATGTCGAACAGCAGATCCGCTGCGCCGCCCATTTCCTCACCGCCCTGTTCGATGCCCCGCGCGCGCACTGGTTCCCCGCGCTGGTGGTGGTGGACGAAGCGCAGATGTTCGCCCCCGCCGCCTCGGGCGAGATCAGCGAGGATACGCGCCGCATGTCGCTGAATGCGATGACCAACCTGATGTGCCGGGGGCGCAAGCGCGGGCTGGCCGGGATCGTCGCGACGCAGCGGCTGGCGAAGCTCGCCAAGAATGTCGCCGCCGAAGCATCCAATTTCCTGATGGGCCGCACCTTCCTCGACATCGACATGATCCGCGCCGCGGACCTGCTGGGGATGGAACGGCGGCAGGCCGAACAGATCCGCGATCTGGAACGGGGCCGCTTCCTGGGCCTCGGCCCCGCGATCTCGCGCCGCCCGGTCCGGGTGAAGGTCGGCCCGGTCAAGACCGGCAGCCAAAGCGCGAAGGGCGGCTTGCTGCCCCTTCCCGAAGCCCCGCCCGAAGAAATGCGCGCCCTGCTCCACGCCGATCTCGGCGCGGCCGCCAGCGAGGTTGCGCAGCGCCCCGCCCCGCCCCCGCCGCCGATGGTGGAAGGGGCCGATAGCGGGCTAAACCTCCAGCGCCGCATCGAGACGTTCGAACAGGCGCAGGCTGAAGCCTTCCCCGCCCCGGCGTGGGAGGGAGAGGGCGATGCCATCGCCGCGGTGGACGACATCTTGCGCGACATCGCCGCCGATCCGGAAGTCGCCTTCCAGGCGCCGGGCATCCAGTTCCAGACCTTCCTGATCCATTGCCGGCAGCGCAAGGTGCCGTCCGCCTCGCTCGACATGGCGACCTTCCGCCGCCGCTTCGCCCACAGCCTTGCCGGGCTGGACCGGCTGGATGACGGCATGAGGGCGGAGATAGAGCGGCTGGGCGTCGGGGTGGATGACGATGTGCTCGCCGCCTTCCTGCTGATCGCGCGCTGCGCGGCCGAAGGCTATAACGGCCCGGACGAGGATGAACTGTCGCGCATCTATGGCACCAGTTCCCCCGGCCGCATCCGCCGCCTGCTCGATCACCTCGAACGCAAGGGGCTGATCGTCGTGCGGGAGGATTACGGCGGCGGCCGCAGCATCACGGTGCCGGGCATCAACTGATCGCTTGCCCGCCCGCCCGCCCATCATCGACCAACGGGCCATACGGATCGACGGCAGGGCTGGCGATCAGCCCATGGGCCGCTAAACCCCTGCAATGAGCTTTTCCGCTGCCGAGGATGCCGCTGCGCGCGTGCCGTTCAGGACTGTGCTGCTGTCCGTGATCGGTCTCTGGCTGTGCTATTTCCTGCTTACCACGCTGCGTTCGGAATTGCTGGGGATCGGCTTCACGCAGGAATTGCTGTGGCGCCGCGCGATCACGACCTTGATCGGCATGGGGCTGACGCTGGGGCTGTGGCTGGCGCTGCGATTGTTCGATGCGCGGCCCTTGTGGATGAAGATCGTGGCTGCGCTGGTGCTGTCGCTGCCCGTCTCGCTTGCCATCGTGCAAAGCAACCGGATGGTCTTCGCCGAATTGCAGGCGCAGGTGAACGAGGAAATCCTGAAGCAGCAGGTCGGCAGGGACAATGGCAGCATGCTGGATGACGTGCCCGACCTGCCGGAAGAGGAGCCGGGCGGAGCCGCAACGGGCAATTCCCGCGTGGTCCGGGTCGATTCCCACACCGTCTATGTCAGCGTCTGGCAGGATTTCGCCGATATCTTCTTCGGTCGCTATTTCATGATGCTGGCCTGGTGCGCGCTCTATCTTGCGCTGCTGACCGGGGAAAAGGCGCGCATGGCCGAACGGCGCGAAGGCGAATATCGCCGCGCCGCCAAGGCGGAGGAACTGCGCAGCCTGCGTTATCAGGTCAATCCGCATTTCCTGTTCAACACGCTCAATTCCCTGTCCGCCCTGGTGCTGACCGGGCGGACGGACGCTGCCGAACGGATGATCCAGACGCTCAGTACCTTCTATCGCCGCAGTCTCGCCGACGATCCGACTTCGGACGTGCCGCTGCGGGAGGAATTCGCCTTGCAGAAGCTCTATCTCGATATCGAAGGGGTGCGGTTTCCGCAGCGGCTGCAGGCGGTGTACGATCTGCCGGGCGATCTGGCCGGTGCGAAGATTCCCGGCATGATCCTGCAGCCGCTGGTGGAAAATTCTGTCAAACACGCGGTCGCGCCCTCGTCGGAACGGGTCACGCTGACACTCTCCGCGCGGGAAGAGCATGGCCGGCTGCTGGTCACGGTGTCGGACGATGGCCGCGCCGCTGGCAGACGGCACGAACCACGCCCCGGCCACGGCATCGGCCTGTCCAATGTGCGCGACCGGCTGGCCGCGCGCTTCGGGGATCAGGCCAGCGTGGCGTCGGGCCAGACGGAACAGGGATACGCCACCAGTCTGCGGATGCCGTTGATCCGCGATGAAGGGGAAGGATGATGGAAGCAGGGGGCAATGCCGCGCTGCGCACGATGATCGTCGATGACGAACCATTGGCGATCGAGCGGATGCAGGTGCTGTGCGCGGAGATGGATCGGCTTGCCGTGGTCGGCACCGCCAGCGATGGCGAATCGGCGTTGCGGCTGGCGGAAAAGCTGAAGCCGGATCTCCTGCTGCTCGACATGACGATGCCGGGCCTGGACGGGCTGGAAGTGGCGCGCCGCGTGGGCGGGCAGGATGGATCGCCCGCCGTGATCTTCGTCACCGCGCATGAGGATTTCGCGGTCGAGGCTTTCGATCTCGACGCCGTGGATTACGTGCTGAAGCCCGTCGCCGCCGACCGGCTGGAACGCGCGATCGACCGGGCATTCAACCGCCAGCGGCAGGAACCGCCGCCCAGCGACCCGTGGCTGGCCGAGTTCTGGATTCCCCATCGGTCCGAATTGCTGCGCATCGATGCGGTGGATGTCGAAAGGATCGACGCGGAACGCGATTACGTCCGCCTGCATGTGGGCGGGCAGTCCTATCTGCTGCTCCAGACCATCGCGGGGCTGGAGGAACGGCTCGATCCCGCGCGCTTCATCCGCATCCACCGCTCCACCATCCTGCGGCGCGATTGCATTCGCGGCCTCCGGCATGAAGGGCTGGGCGTATGGTGCGTCGAACTGGGCAATGGCGAATTGCTGCGCATCGGGCGAACCTATCTGCGCCAGGTCAAGGCCATCGCGGGGCGTTGATCGCCGGTCGTTGATCGGTCGCTGGGCGTCGATCGGGGGCGGCATTGTGCGCGGCATGCTCCGCCCCCCTGCAATGAAAAGGGGGCGCGCCGGTGGCCGCCCCCTTATCGCCGGATAACCGGCCCGTTCATTGCGGCGTTACCCCTTGGCCGGGGCCTGCACCAGATTGGCGAATTGCTGCGCCAGCGACGTCTTGGCTTCGCGATAGCAGCGGCGCGCATCGCGGCTTTCCATGCGGGTTCCGGTCTGCATGGCGCCGATGCCGCAGACCTGCCGCGCCGCATCGTCCAGCCGGCGGTCGAGAGTGGCCTGCCCTTCGGCAGTGGTGAGGTTGAGATCGCTGTATTCCACGCGGATCGCCTGTCCGGCGGGTGCGGCGGAAGCGGGCGCGGCCAGCGCGGCGATGGACATGGCAGACATGGCGGCCAGGATCGAATTGCGAATGAACATGATAATTTCCTTCCCCTTCTGGTTGCCGCGGCCCGGGGGGACTGGTCCCGGCCGCGACGCCATCTTTCTAGCGGGGTGCCCTGCCCGGCGCGCGCCACGCTCGACCTGCGCCCCGTTTCGCTCGACGGATGCGTGCATCGCGCGACCAACGGCCGATCCCGGTCCATGAAATGCATTTGGCATTCCCTGGCAGCGCGCGCAGAATGGGCCGATGGTTCTGATCGCGGCGTTCCTGCTCGGCATCGGCAATTTCGCCTTGCACAAGGCAGTTCTGGAAAGCCGGCACCCGATGCTGGGCCAGATGCCGTGGTACATCCACATGATGGGCGGCCGGTTCAGCCTGCTGGTCGAATGGCTGATGCTGCTGGGTGCGATGCTGCTGATCGCCAATGGCTATCCGGGCTGGGGCTGGGCCTATCTGGGCTACAGCGCGCTCAACGCGATTGCGGCATGGCTGATCCTGTCACGCAGGATATGATGGGAACCAGGCATCGGTTCGGAGCGATTGGGGATCATGGAATCAGCACGCAGGATATGGCTGGTCAGCAATGCGTCCAGCGGCAGCAATCGGGACGATGCGCTTCAGGCGCTGGAGGATGGCTGCGGCCAGGGTGGGCTGTGCATCGCCCACAGCACCATTTTTCCGGACCGCGAACTGCCCAGCCCCGCCCTGCTCGATGCCGCCGGGATCGATCTCGTCGCCATCTTCACGGGCGACGGCACGATCAACGCCACGCTGGAACGGCTGGCCGGCTGGGGCGGGCAGGTGCTGGTCCTGCCGGGCGGCACGATGAACCTGCTCTATCACCGCCTGCATGGCGATCTGGACATGGCGGAGGTGATCGCGCGCGTCGGCGCGGGCCGGGCGCAGGCGCGGCGCCCCGGCGTCATCCGCTGCCCGCAGGGCCATGGCTATGCCGGCGTGCTGGCGGGGCCGGGCACCGTCTGGAACAATGTGCGCGAGGCGATGCGCGATAACGATCTGCTGCAATTCGCGGGCGAGGCGGGCGAAGCGGTGGGCGAAACGCTGGAAGGGCAGCCGGTGGCCTGCCGGGATCCTGCGCTGGGCCGCGCGGACGGCTATCCATTGCTGATGCTCACCCCCTATGACGACGGCATGGAAGTGACGGCGTTCTACGCCGAAACCCCGGCCGATTACGTGCAGCAGACGCTGGCGCTGGTCCGCCGCAATTTCCGCGACGGCCCGCATGAGGTGCTGGGCCGGGTGGACAAGCTGCGCATCGCCGGCACCGAGGGCGGGCCGTTCGGCCTGCTGGTGGATGGGGAACCGGCTGAACCCGGGCCGGAAGCGCAATTCGAACTGGTCGCTTGCGAGGTGGACCTGCTAGCGACGGTGGACGATGCCCGATAGCGCACTGATCTTCCATCTTTCCGATATCCATTTTGGCCTGGAAGACCGGGAAGCGATAGAATGGGCGGCGGCTGAAATCGCGGTGCGCCGACCGGATGCGGTGGCCATCACTGGCGATCTCACCATGCGGGCGCGCAACCGGGAATTCGGCGCAGCCTGCGAGTGGATCCGCTCGCTCGACGTGCCGGTCACGGTCGGCGTCGGCAATCACGATTTGCCCTATTTCAACCTGCTGGAACGCTTCTTCAATCCCTATCGCCGGTTCGAGGCGATCCGTGGATTGGTGGAGCGGGAGATCGACCTGCCCGGCCTTGCCATCGTGCCGCTGAAAACGGCCGTGCGCGCGCAGCCGCGCTTCAACTGGTCGAAGGGTTGGGTGACGGATGCCGCCCTGCGCGAATGCCTCGTCGCGATCGACGCGCTGCCAACCGGCACCCGCGCGCTGGTCACCGTGCATCACCCGCTGCGGGAGGTCGGGACAAAGGGCACCGCCCTCACCCGCCATGGCCGCAAGGCGCTGACGGAACTCGCGCGCCGCCCGGTCCTCGCCGTTCTGAGCGGCCATGTGCATGATCCGTTTGACCTGGTGGAACAGACGGAAAGCGGCCCGGTGCGGATGATCGGCGCGGGCACATTGTCGCAGCGCGTGCGCTCCACCCCGCCCAGTTTCAACGAATTGCACTGGGATGGGGAAAACCTGACTGTTCGCGCGCGCAATCTGGAACAGGTCCGCACGCCGGACATGCAGATTCCCGCAATCCCCGAAAACGCCCTCCCCCCACGCAATCCAGACGAACCCGTTGCCCCCGTGGCCAAGGTGCCACCCGTGGACCCGCCCGTGCATTAAACGACGCGCGGCGGGGCAGAGGGCCGGGCCAGGCCCCGGCCCGTCACCTTTCCGGCACAGCACCGCGCGACCGGTCGATGGCGCCGGAATCGAGCAGGGGGGCGCTGTCCTTGATCGACACGCCCAGAATGTCGCCCAACCGGTGCAGCCCGGCCAGGATCATCGCCTGTTCCCAATCGGGCAGCATGGCGAAGCTCGCGCTGAAGCGCGCCTGCGGCAGGGTCGGCGCCTGTTCGATCGCCGCCAGCCCCTTGTCTGTCGCGCGCAGATGGATGCGTCGCTTGTCCTGATCGCTCCGCAGGCGTGTCACCAGTCCGCTCTGTTCCAGCCGGTCGGTGATGTTGGTGATGGTGGCCTGCCTGAATTGCAGCGTGCTCGCCAGTTCGCCCGGGGTCGGCTCCCCCCGCTCCACCACTTCCTGCAGTACAAGGAATTGCGATGGCGTCAGTCCGGTCTGTGCGGCCAGCGCGCGATTGCCGAGTTCGGAAGCGCGCATGATGCGCCGAAGCGCCTTCAATGCTGCGATCGTCAGATCTTCGTCCATCCCGCCTCGGTAATCCCTGCCGCCCCCGCCGCCAACAGCAAACACATATGCTTATGGAAGCATAATCATTCGGATATGGAAAATGTTTGGCGGCCCATTTCCGGGTCGGTGGTTGTGTTTCGCCCCAGTTTCCCTAAGTAGTCGCGCTTCACAGCCAGAGGGGCGGAGTTCGCAAGGGGGTAAGTTATTTCCTATTTCCAAGGAACTGATACGAATATCGATGAAGTGAAGATTGGCATGGAATCGCAGGATGGCGCGGAAACGACCCTGCGCATGCCTGATGCGGAAGACGGTCCGCGCGTTACCGCGCTGGTGGCGGCATCGCCCCCGCTCGATACCAATTCCGCCTATTGCAACCTGCTGCAATGCACCGATTTCCGTGAAACCTGCGTTGTGGCGGAACGCGGCGGCACCCTGATGGGCTGGGTTTCCGCTTATCGGCCGCCGTCCGCGCCGCATCGCCTGTTCATCTGGCAGGTGGCCATCGCCGCCGATGCCAGGGGCATGGGCCTTGCTGCCCGCATGATTCGCGAATTGCTCGCTCGCCCCGCTGCGAGCGGGGTCAGCGAGATCACCACCACCATCACCGCCGGAAATGCCGCCTCCTGGGGGCTGTTCCGCTCCCTCGCGCGCCGGTTCGGCGCCGACCTCACACGCAGCCCGCGTTTTGAGCAAGCGGCGCATTTCGGCGGCCATCACGACACGGAATGGGAAGCGCGCATCGCGCCGCTCCACCTGATTTCAGAATAGCAATGGAGAAAGAATCCATGAGCCTGTCCCCCAAACCCAGCAAGAACGGGCCGGAAACCGCCATCTACGAACGGCGCGAATCGGCTGTTCGCAGCTATTCGCGGTCCATGCCGCGCCAGTTCAATCGCGCCAGCGATGTGTGGCTGCACGATGCCAATGGCGGCCGCTACCTGGATTTCCTGTCCGGCTGCTCATCCCTCAATTACGGGCACAACCATCCGGTGCTGAAAGAGGCGCTGCTCGATTATGTGGCGGCGGACGGGATCACCCACGGCCTCGACATGCACACCGATGCCAAGGCCGATTTCCTCGCCGCGCTCGAGGATGTGATCCTGCAGCCGCGCGGGCTGGATTACCGCGCCATGTTCACCGGCCCGACTGGCACCAACGCGGTGGAAGCCGCGATCAAGCTGGCCCGCAAGGTCACGGGGCGGGAGATGATCGTGGCCTTCACCAACGGGTTCCACGGCATGTCGCTGGGCGCGCTTGCCTGCACCGGCAATGCGCAGAAGCGGGCGGGCGCCGGCGTGCCGCTGTCCCATGTCTCGCACGAACCCTATGACGGCTATTTCGGCCCCGATGTGAACACCGCCGAACTGCTGGACCAGCGTTTGTCGGACCCGTCCAGCGGACTGGATGCGCCGGCTGCCATCCTGGTGGAAACCGTGCAGGGCGAAGGCGGGCTGAACGCCGCTTCGCCGGAATGGCTGCGCGCCATCGCCGCCATCGCGAAGAAGCATGGCGCCCTGCTGATCGTCGACGATATCCAGGCCGGATGCGGCCGAACCGGGCGCTTTTTCAGCTTCGAGGATATGGGCATCGTGCCCGATATCGTGACGCTGGCGAAATCGCTGTCGGGCATGGGGCTGCCATTCGCCCTCACCCTGTTCCGCCCGGAGCTGGATGTCTGGTCCCCCGGCGAACATAACGGCACCTTCCGCGGCAACAATCACGCCTTCGTGACGGCGACCGCCGCTATCCGCCATTTCTGGCAGGACGATGCGTTCCAGGCCGATATCGCGCGCAAGGGCGATCATCTCGGCCTCCGGCTGGATGCCATGGCGCAGGCGCATGGCCTGTCCACGCGCGGAAGGGGCATGATGCGCGGGATCGATGTCGGCACGGGCGAAGCGGCTTCCGCCATCACCGGTTCCTGCTTCGACAGCGGCCTCATCATCGAAACCAGCGGCGCCCATGACGAGATCGTGAAGGTGCTTGCCCCCCTGACCATCGAACAGGCGCAGTTCGACGCCGGGCTGGACATTCTGGAACGCGCCGTCGCGCGCGAGATGTCCCCCGCCCTGAATGTCGCCGCCTGATAAAAAAAGGAGATATTGGAAATGCTTATTCGCAAGCTGAAGGAAATCCGCGCCGGCGATCGCAATGTGAAGTCGGACGGGTGGGAAAGCGCCCGCCTGCTGCTGGAAGATGATGGCATGGGCTTCTCGCTCCACCTCACCACGCTCTACGCCGGCAGCGAGCTGCCGATGCATTACCAGAACCATCTGGAAGCGGTGATGGTGCTGAAGGGCACGGGGACGATCGAGGATCTCGGCACCGGGCAGGTGCACGATCTGGCGCCCGGCGTGCTCTATGCCCTCAACGACAATGACAAGCATATCGTCCGGCCGGAAACGGATATCCTGACGGTCTGCGTGTTCAATCCGCCCGTGACCGGGCAGGAAGTGCATGACGAAACCGGGGCCTACCCCACCGCGGACATGATGCGCGATGCCGCAAAGGGCGGCTGATGGGGGAGGGCAAGATGCAGGATATCTATCCATCAAGGCACGCCGCCGAACCGGAATTGCTGCCCCGCCGCGATCCGGTCGCCTATCGCGAATGGCAACCGGGCGCGCCGTTGACGGCCGATCAGGTCGCGCATTACGACCGGCACGGCTATCTGGTGCTGGAAGATGTGTTCTGCGCCAGCGAACTGGACCGGTTGCAGGGTGAAACGCACCGCCTGCTGGCCGATCCGTCCGGGCTGGCGAAGGACACGATCATCACGGAGGCGGGCGGCGACGAGGTCCGCTCCATCTTCGCGGTGCACGATCAAAGCGCGCTGATGGCCCGGCTCGCCGCCGACAAGCGGCTGGCCGGGGTCGCGTCATGGCTGCTGGACGATGACGTTTACATCCATCAGTCGCGGCTGAACTATAAACCCGGTTTCCGGGGGAAGGAGTTCTACTGGCACTCCGATTTCGAGACCTGGCACACGGAAGACGGGATGCCCCGGATGCGGGCGCTGTCGATGTCGGTGCTGCTGGCGGAAAACACGCCGAATAACGGCCCGCTGATGGTGATCCCCGGATCGCACCGCATGTATGTGACCTGCGTGGGCGAAACCCCGGCCGATCATTACCTCTCTTCCCTGAAGAAGCAGGAATATGGCGTGCCGGACGAAGATAGCCTGGCCGAACTGGCGCATCGCCACGGTATCGTGGCGCCGGTCGGCAAGCCGGGCACCGTCATCCTGTTCGATTGCAACACCATGCATGGCTCAAACGGGAACATCACGCCCTTCCCGCGCGCGAATGCCTTTCTGGTCTATAATGCGGTGTCCAACCGCTTGCAGGCGCCCTTCGCGGCGCAGACACCCCGCCCCGATTTCATCGCCTCGCGCGAGGTGCGGCCCGTCGAACCGGTCGCCGGCCTGCTGTCGGGGGCGATGGCGTGATGGGGCGGCATAGCGTCGAAAAGATCGGCGGCACCTCCATGGCCGCCACCTCCACCCTGTTCGACAATGTGCTGCTGGCGGGCCGTGCGGGGGCGGATCTCTACAACCGCATCTTCGTGGTTTCAGCCTATGCCGGGATGACGGACCTGCTGCTGGAACACAAGAAAAGCGGGGAGCCGGGCGTCCATGCCCTGTTCGTCCGGCAGGATGCGGATTGGGATCAGGGGCTGGACCGCGTCCGCGCCGCCATGTGCGAACGCAACGCCGCCATGTTCGCCCGCGCGGAAAGCCTGGCGGAAGCGGATCGCTTCGTGGACCGGCGTGTCGCGGCGCTGCGCGCCTGCCTGGGCGATCTCGACCGGTTGCGATCGCATGGCCGCTTCTGCGTGCAGGAACAGATCGCCACCCTGCGCGAAATGCTGGCCGGGTTGGGAGAGGCGCATAGCGCCCATTCCACCGCCCTGCTGCTGCGCGACCGGGGCGTGAACGCGGTGTTCGTGGACCTCACCACCTGGCAGCACGACGATCTTGTCGATCTCGACGAACGGATCCGGCAGGCGCTGGAGCCGATCGACCTGACCCGCCAGATGCCGATAGTCACCGGCTATGCGGGGTGCGAAGGGGGCATGGTCCGCCGCTATGCGCGCGGCTATTCCGAAATGACCTTCTCGCGCATCGCCGTTCTCACCCGGGCGCGCCAGGCGATCATCCACAAGGAGTTTCACCTGTCGAGCGCGGACCCGCGGCTCGTGGGGGAGAAACGCGCGCGCAAGATCGGCCGCACCAATTACGATGTCGCCGATCAGCTCGCCAATCTGGGCATGGAGGCGATCCACCCACGCGCCGGGCGCGGCCTGCGGCAGGCGCGCATCCCGTTATGCGTGCGCAACACCTTCGATCGGGAGGATGAAGGCACGCTGATCTGCGGCGAATATGTGTCCGACCGCCCGCGCGTGGAAATCGTCACCGGGGTGCGCAACCTGCACGCGCTGCAATTCTTCGAACAGGACATGGTGGGCGAAAAGGGCTTCGATTCCGCCATTCTCGATGTGCTGGCGCGGCACGGGGCGTGGATCGTCAGCAAGTCCTCCAACGCCAACACCATCACCCATTATCTGTGGGAAGATGCGAAGGGCATGGCCAGCATCGTTGCCGATCTGGAAGCGCGCTTCCCCGGTGCGGCGATCACCTCTCGCCCGGTTGCGATGGTGTCCGCCATCGGCAGCGACATTTCGGAAGCCGGCCTCGTCCCCCGCGCGCTGCATGCGCTGGAGAAGGCGGATATCCCGATGCTCGCGCTCCAGCACCAGATCCGCAATGTTGACATGCAGTTCATCATCAACCGCGCGGATTTCGACGATGCGGTTCAGGCGCTGCATGCCGCGATGATCGAGAACGCCGCGTCGAATGCGGACAGCCGCGTGGCCGCCTGAGGCCATGGAGCGACGCTGCATCACGGGGCCTGCGCGCCCATGCTGAAGGTGATCGCACCCGTTCGCAGCCTGCTGCTCGCCATCTTCATCCTGATGGCGGGCAGCGGCTTCATGGCCACCATCATCAGCCTCCGGCTGGAACGGGCGGGTTATTCCGCCCTGGTGATGGGCGCGGTCGGCACCGCCTATTTCGTGGGGCTGGTGGTCGGCTCCTTGCGCGCCGGGCGGTTGGTGCTGCGGGTCGGCCATATCCGGGCCTTCGCGGCGTTCGTCTCACTCTTTTCCGCTTCCACCCTCGCCTATGCGGTGGAAAGCCACCCGCTGCTGTGGGTGGCATTGCGCTTCATCGACGGGCTGTGCGTGGCGGGCGTCTATATCTGCCTGGAAAGCTGGCTGAACGAAAAGGCCCAGCCGCAGGAACGCGGCACCGTGCTCGCCGGCTACATGATCGCGCTTTATGGCGGGCAGGCGCTCGGGCAGTTCCTGCTCAATCTCAGCGATACGCTGCCGTCCATGCCCTTCATGGCGGCCTCGATCCTGATTTCGCTCGCCGCCATTCCGGTCGCGCTGACCCGCATTGCCGCGCCGCCGCCCGATCTCGGCGCGCCCATGCCGTTGCGGCAACTCTATGCCATTTCGCCGCTCGGCATCCTCGGCGCCATCGTCACCGGGCTGATGCTTGGCGCCTTCTATTCGCTGGGCGCGGTCTATGCCCGCCGGATGGGGATGGAACTTTCCTCCGTCGCCACTTTCATGAGCGTCGTGATATTCGGGGGCGTGGCGCTGCAATGGCCATTGGGCCTGCTGTCCGACAGGTTCGATCGCCGCCGCGTGATCGTGTCCGCCTTCGCCGGCACGGCCGCCGCCAGCCTCGCCCTGGTGCTATCGGATTCGCCCGGGCCAGCGCTGCTGCTGTTTGCGGCGCTGTTCGGCGGGTTGAGCTTTGCTCTCTACCCCCTCTGCGTCGCGCATGTGAACGATCATCTCGAACCGCAACAGCGGGTCGCCGCCACGGGCGGGCTGGTGTTGCTCTATTCCGCCGGCGCCGCGGCCGGCCCGCTCGCCGGCGCTTCGGCGATGACGCTGCTGGGCGCGAATGGGCTGTTCCTGTTCGTCGCCGGCTGTGCCGCCGCCGCCAGCCTGTTCGGCATGTGGCGCCAGATGCTTACCGCCCCTGTGCCGGCAGACCAGCAGCAGACCTATCAGGTGCTGCCGCGCACCACCCCGATGTCCGCCGCGCTCGATCCCTTCGCGCCGGAAGCGGATGCAGAATTTTCGCAGGAGCAGTCATGACCGCAATCTCGCAACCGCCGCTTGCGGGGGCCGATGTGCCGCTGGGCCACCCGGAGGCCGCCTCGCCCGCCGTCATCCGCCGGGCCATCGCGGCATCGGCGCTCGGCAATGCCACCGAATGGTTCGATTACGGCATCTATGCCTACGGTGTCACCTATATCTCCGCCGCGCTGTTCCCCGGCGAAGCGGGCGAAGCGACGCTGTTCGCCCTGGCAACCTTCGCCATCTCCTTCCTGGTGCGCCCCCTGGGCGGCCTGTTCTGGGGGCCGCTGGGCGATCGATATGGCCGCAAGGCGATCCTCGCCTTCACCATCCTGCTGATGTCGTGCGCCACCGTGGCGGTCGGCCTGATCCCTGATTACGACATGATCGGCGTCTGGGCGCCCGCCCTGCTGGTCGTGCTGCGGATGATCCAGGGCTTTTCGACAGGCGGCGAATATGGCGGCGCGGCCACCTTCATGGCCGAATATTCGCCCGATAACCGGCGCGGCTTTTATGGCAGTTTCCTGGAATTCGGCACGCTGGGCGGGTTCTCGCTCGGCGCATTGCTGATGCTGGGCTTCTCGCTGCTGCTGGGCGAACAGGCGATGCATGACTGGGCCTGGCGCATCCCCTTCCTCGTTGCCGGGCCGATGGGGCTGGTGGGGCTTTATCTCCGCTCCCGCATGGAAGACACGCCGATCTTCCGCGAGATAGAGGCGCATCACGAAACGGAGCCGGCCGTTTCCACCGAATTGCGCCATGTGCTGGCGCGTTACTGGCGGCCGATGGTGGTGATGGGCGGGCTGGTGATCGCGCTGAATGTCGTCAACTACACGCTGCTCAGCTACATGCCGACCTATCTGCAACGCCGGATCGGCCTTGGCACTGATGCGGCGCTGGTCGTGCCGATCGTCGGCATGCTGTTCATGATGGCACTGGTGCCCTTTGCCGGTGCGTTGTCGGACCGGATCGGGCGCAAGCCGCTATGGTGGTTCTCGCTCGTCAGCCTGTTCGTGGCCGTTGTGCCGCTTTATATGGTGATGAGCAGCGGTTTCGTGCCCGCCATGATCGGCTTTGCCCTTCTCGGCCTGCTGTTCGTGCCGCAACTCGCGACGATTTCGGCCACCTTTCCGGCCCTGTTTCCCACCCATGTGCGTTTCGCCGCTTTCGCGATCTCCTACAATGTCGCGACCTCGCTGTTCGGCGGGACGGCGCCGGTGCTCAACAGCTGGCTGATCGACCGTACGGGCGACGATCTGATGCCCGCCTATGTGATGATGATGTCCTGCGTGATCGGCATGATCGCCCTCCGCGCCACCCCGGAAACCGCCGGCAAATCCCTGCGCGGATAGTGGGAAGGGCATGGCCCGCCATGTCTGGCAGGTGGGGAAGCGGCTTCGCGCGTCCTCAGCTTTGCGCGGGTGAGGTCATAGGGCTGTGCTGAGCGATCTCCCGTGACAGGAATGGGAGACTGCTCTCCGCCGGGCCGTCACAGTCGGTCTATCCTGGCGCAGCGATTGCTGCCCGCGCAAATGCGGTTGGCGCCCTCGGCGCGTGTCCTGCAAACGATGGTGGGGCCGCGGCAACCGATCTGCGAAAAGCAGTCTCGCGCCTTTGTCGGCCCGTGCCGCGTAGCATCCTTCCGGCCATAGCCGGGGTTCCAGCCGCAGCCAATAAGCGGGCACAAACAAAAAAGGCGGCCCCGCGAGGGACCGCCTTTTCGTAATCGATGTGCCGGAAGCTTAGCGCTTCGAGAACTGGAAGCTGCGGCGGGCCTTGGCGCGGCCGTACTTCTTGCGTTCCACCACGCGGCTGTCGCGGGTCAGGAAACCGGCGGCCTTCACGGTGGAGCGCAGCGCGGGCTCGAACTTCGACAGAGCCTGGCTGATGCCGTGTTTCACGGCGCCGGCCTGGCCCGACAGGCCGCCACCCTTGACGGTGGCGATCACGTCATACTGCCCTTCGCGATCGGCGACCTGGAACGGCTGGTTGATGACCAGGCGCAGGGTCGGACGGGCGAAATAGACTTCCTGATCGCGGCCATTGACCACGACCTTGCCGCTGCCGGGCTTGATCCACACGCGGGCCACGGCGTCCTTGCGGCGGCCGGTGGCATAGGCGCGGCCCTGGGCGTCCAGTTCCTGGTCGCGCAGCGGGGCGGCGGGGGCGGTGTTGGCCGTTGCGGGCGCGTCGCCGGCGATGTCCTTCAGGTCGGACAGATCGGACACGGTGTTGGTTTCGTCTGCCATCACTTGGCTGCCTTGTTCTTGCGGTTCATCGAAGCGACGTCGAGCACGGCGGGCTGCTGCCCGTCATGCGGATGTTCGGTGCCGGCATACAGGTGCAGCGCCTTCATCTGCTGGCGGCCCAGCGGGCCGCGCGGAATCATGCGTTCCACAGCCTTTTCCAGCACACGCTCCGGGAAGCGGCCGTCCAGCACCTTGTCGGCGGTGATTTCCTTGATCCCGCCGGCATAGCCGGTGTGCTTGTAATAGGTCTTCTCGTCCCGCTTGTTGCCGGTGAAGCGGACCTTCTCCACATTGATGATGACGACATGGTCGCCGCAATCGACGTGGGGGGTAAAGCTCGCCTTGTGCTTGCCGCGCAGGATGTTGGCGACGATCGTGGCCAGCCGGCCGACGATGAGGCCGTCGGCATCGATCAGATGCCATTTCTTCTCGACCTCGGCCGGCTTGATCGACCGGGTCTGCTTGCTGAGCGCCTTCATGGGCTTCTCGATCCTTAATCTGACGTAGGTTCCGTCATCGCGTGGCAGGGACTCGCCCAGCCGGGCGCGAAGTGGCCGCCATTTGTCCGTCAGCGACGCGCAAGTCAAGCAAATGCGCGCCTTTGCGAGGAGGTAAAATGATACCTCATGCTCGTTGACATGGGTGGTCTCTGGCGCGTTGCGCGTGCGTTTCCTACTCGCCCGCGATCTGCCAGGCCCGGCCCTCGTTCTTTCTCAGCGGGATGGCTGGTTTCCAACTCTTCCCATCAGAACTGTCAAGTTAGCCGCAATCCGCCCAGCCATTCCGCCGCGCCGGGGGCGGAGGCGTCGGCCACCCAGCCGATGGCGGCGGGCGTTTCGTAGGGGTGCAAGGCATCGAGCCTAGCCACCGCTGCGTCGAGCAAGGCGGCGTTGGTCTTGAACAGCACGGCGCATTCCCGCTCGTCCCCGCGCTTGCCCTGCCAGATATAGAGGGAGCGCATCGGCGGCAGGATATTGGCGCAGGCCACCAGCCCTTCGGCCAGCAGTCGGTCCACCACCGGCAGGGCGCTCGCCTCATCCGCGAACGGGCACCAGATCAGCGCCGGCGCGGGCGCGTTCACCGTTGCGGCGAAAGGCTGTGCGCGGCCCATGCGGTCGCAGCGACCAGCAGCGCGCCGACCAGCTGGTGCAGCACGGCCAGCCACATGTCGACGCCGGTCAGCACCGTCGCGATGCCGAGCAGGATCTGCACCCCCACCGCGATATGCAGGGCCTTTGACGGCCGGCGATCGCTCCCTTGCCGGGATACGCGCGCCAGCACCATCAGCCCGGCAAAGGCGACGAAGGCCCACCAGCGATGCAGGAAATGCAGCAGATGCGGATCGTGGGTAAAGGCCCAGAACACGCCCTTCGACCAGTCAGGTTCCGGGAACAGCCCGCCCTGCATCAGCGGCCAGGTGTTGGAGGCCAGCCCGGCATTCAGCCCGGCAACCCAGGCGCCCAGCAGCAATTGCACCAGCAGCAACACGCCCGCCAGCAGCGCCACCGGCCTGAGCCGGGCGGGATGGGCAGCCGGATCCCGGGCGAGGGCGCGCAGGTCCAGCGCGGTCCAGATCAGGCCCGCCAGCGTGAACAGCGCGGTTAACAGATGGATGGACAGCCAGAAATGGCTCACATCCGTCATCCCGTCCGACAGGCCGGAGCGGACCATGTACCATCCGAACACGCCCTGCAGCCCGCCCAGCGCCAGCAGAGCCAGCAGCCGCGGCCTGTATCCGGCCGGAATCGCGCCGCGCGCCCAGAACCAGATCATCGGCAGGGCGAAGGCCAGGCCGATCACACGGCCCAGCAGGCGGTGGAACCATTCCCAGAAGAAGATGAACTTGTAATCCGCCAGTGTCATCCCGGCCGGGCCGTTCACCTGCGTATATTCGGGAATCTGCCGGTAAGCGGCGAATTCGGCTTCCCATTGCGCGGCCGTCAGCGGGGGCAGGGCGCCTGTTACCGGCTTCCATTCCGTGATCGACAGGCCGGATTCGCTCAGCCGCGTGATCCCGCCCACGGCGACGATCATCACCACCATCGCCGCCACCACGAACAGCCACCGCGCCAAGCCCAGTGGCCGTATCTGCCCCGGCTGCGTCCCGACGCCGCGATTCATCTGCAAGCTGCCTGCCTTCATAGCCGCCCGCCCATGCGCCCCCCGCTATGTAAGTTCAAGCATTGAAGCGGTAGCGGCTGGGATGGCGGGGCGGACCTTGTATGATCGACGGATACATCATGGCTTAAACAACAAGGCGCATATCTCCTCCCATGTCCGAATCCTCCCCCGTCCAACTGATCCTGCCGCGCCGCCATGGCGATGCGCGCGGATGGTTTACCGAAACCTATAATCGCGACACCTTTGCGGGGCTGGGGATCGATTGCATCTTCGTGCAGGACAATCATTCGCTGTCCGCGCCGCCCTTCACCCTGCGGGGGCTGCATTTCCAGACACCACCGCGCGCGCAGGACAAGCTGGTGCGCTGCATTCGCGGGCGGATTTTCGACGTCGCGGTCGATATCCGCGACGGCTCACCCACTCGCGGCCAATGGGTCGGTGCGGAATTGTCGGCCGAAAACGGGCTCCAGCTATTCGTGCCGGTCGGCTTTGCCCATGGCTTCCTGACGCTGGAGCCTGATTGCGAGGTCGTCTATAAATGCTCGGACACCTACGCCCCCGATCACGATGCCGGCATTGCGTGGGATGATCGCGCCGTGGGCATCGACTGGCCGCTTCCCGCTGGCACCTTGCCCGAACTTTCTGCGAAGGACGGGGTCCAGCCGCTGCTGGCTGACTTTGCCAGCCCCTTTGCCTATGACGGGCGTCCCTTGCTGCCGCTTGCCTGAAGGATCGTGTCCATGCGCATTTTCGTAACCGGCGGCGCCGGGTTCATCGGGTCGGCTCTGGTGCGCCATCTGGTCGCCAGCACCGATCACGAAGTGCTCAATTTCGACAAGCTCACCTATGCCGGCACGCTTTCGGCGGTGGAGCCTGCGGCGGGCAGCGAACGATACCGTTTCGTGCGCGGCGACATCTGCGACGCGGAGGCGGTGCGCGCCGCCATCGCCGGCTTTCAGCCCGATGTGATTACCCACCTCGCGGCAGAGAGCCATGTGGACCGTTCCATCGACGGGCCGGACGCCTTCATCCAGACCAATCTCGTCGGCACCTACACCATGCTGGCGGAAGCGCGCGCCTATTGGCTGGCCCTGGAAGGGGAGGCGCGAGATCGCTTCCGTTTCCACCATATCTCCACCGACGAGGTCTATGGCTCGCTGGGGGAAGAAGGGCTGTTCACGGAGGAAACGCCGTATGACCCCCGATCCCCTTATTCCGCCAGCAAGGCGGGGTCCGACCATCTCGTATCGGCCTGGGGGCACACATTCGGCCTGCCGGTGCTCATCACCAATTGCTCCAACAATTACGGCCCCTATCACTTCCCGGAAAAGCTGATCCCGCTGATGATCGTGAAGGCCCTCGCGGGGGAGGCGCTGCCGATTTACGGCGCGGGCGACCAGGTGCGCGACTGGCTGTTCGTGGACGATCATGTGCGCGCCCTGCAGGCCGTGTTCGAGCGGGGGGAGCCGGGCCGGACCTACAATGTCGGCGGCCATAACGAGAAGCAGAATATCGAAGTGGTGAAGACGGTCTGCGCCATCCTCGATGAATTGCGCCCGCGCGCCGACGGCCGGCCCTATGCCAGCCAGATCGCGACCGTGGCGGACCGGCCGGGGCATGACAAACGCTACGCCATCGACGCGGCTCGCATCCAGCGGGAGCTGGGCTGGAGCCCGCAGGAAACCTTCGAAAGCGGCATCCGCAAGACCGTGGAATGGTATCTGGCGAACGAGGCATGGTGGCGGCCCATCGTGGCAGAGCGGCAGGCCGACCAGCGGCGCGGCCTCGCGGCGTGACTGTGCGCCCCATCCTCGTCACCGGTGCATCGGGGCAATTGGGCATGGCCTTGCAGCGCTGCGTCTTGCCTGCCGGGTGGGAGGTTGTGGCGCTGGACCGGGCAAGGCTCGACCTTTCCGACACGGCGGCGATCGCCCGCGTCGTGGCTGCTGGTCATCACGGCCAGCCCTGGGCGGCGGTCATCAATGGCGGCGCCTATACGGCGGTGGACAAGGCGGAAAGTGATGCCGTCACCGCATGGGCGGTCAATGCGCTGGCGCCGGCCGCTTTCGGTCAGGCCTGCGCGCTGGCAGGTATTCCGCTGGTGCAGGTCTCGACCGATTATGTCTTTCCCGGCGACCGCGATGGTGCGTGGGAGGTGGATGACGCGGTAGCTCCGCTGGGCATCTATGGCGCATCCAAGCTGGGCGGGGAACTGGCGGTGCGGACCAGCGGCGCGCGCCACGCCATCGTTCGCACAGCCTGGGTGGTGTCGCCCGATGGCGCCAATTTCGTGAAGACCATGCTGCGCGTCGCGGCAGATCGGGACGTGCTGCGCGTGGTGGACGATCAGCGCGGCAGCCCGACCTCAGCCGCCGATCTTGCCGATGCGCTGGCGCTCATGGCGATTCGGCTGGCAGGCGATGAAACCGCGCCCACGGGCACATTCCATTTCAGCAATGCGGGCGCGACTAGCTGGGCTGGTTTTGCGGAAGAGATTTTCCGCCAGTCCGCCGCGCGGGGCGGGCCGAGCGCGCAAGTGGAACGGATCGCGAGCAGCGAATACCCGACACCGGCACGGCGTCCGGCGAATTCGCTGCTGAGCCATGCCGCCATCACGCGCGCCTATGGCATCGTGCCGCGTCCGTGGGAAAGCGCGCTGGCCAATATCCTCGATGAATTGATGGGAGAACGGGTTTGAAGGGCATCATCCTTGCGGGCGGCTCCGGCACCCGGCTGCATCCCGCCACCCTGGCGGTGAACAAGCAATTGCTGCCCGTCTATGACAAGCCGATGATCTATTATCCGCTGTCGGTGCTAATGCTGGCGGGGATCCGCGACATCCTGATTATCTCCAGCCCGGAATATCTCGGCAATTACCAGCGTCTGTTCGAAGACGGATCGGAATTCGGCCTTTCCATCTCTTATGCAGAGCAGCCGCGCCCGGAAGGGCTGGCGCAGGCCTTCACCATCGGCGCCGATTTCATCGGGGGTGACGATGTCGCGCTGGTGCTGGGGGACAATATCTTCTTCGGCGCGAAGCTGACGGACCTGCTCGCCAGCGCCGTCGCTCGAAAATCGGGCGCGACCGTATTCAGCTACCGTGTGGAAGATCCGGAACGCTACGGCGTGGTGGAACTGGCGGCTGACGGCAAGGCACTGTCGCTGGAAGAAAAGCCGGCCAGCCCCCGATCCAACCATGCGGTGACGGGGCTGTATTTCTACGACAACCGCGTGGTCGACTATGCCCGTAACCTCCAGCCCTCCGCGCGCGGAGAACTGGAGATAACCGATATCAACCGCCTCTATATGGAAGCGGGCGATCTCTATGTGGAACAGATGGGCCGGGGCTATGCCTGGCTTGACACCGGCACGCATGACAGCCTGCTGGAAGCGGGCGAGTTCGTGCGCACCCTCCAGCATCGGCAGGGCATCCAGATCGCCTGTCTCGAAGAAATCGCTTACGATCAGGGCTTCATCTCCGCCGATCAGGCGCGCCAGCGTGGCCATCTGTTCAGCAAGACTGCCTATGGCCGCGCCATCCTGCGGGCGGTCGAGGGGGGCTGACAGGCACGCAGCGCGGTCTTGCCCGCTGTCTTTTGCTCCATCACGCGATTTGCCCTTGCGTGATGATACAATGTTACATAGATGGGGCGCATGGCGGTTGTAACTCAAAAGGCGCGGGGACGGCTGGATCGCTTCGGCGTGCTGCTGTCGGGCCTGTGCGTGGTGCATTGCGTGCTGGGGCTGGTGCTGGTCGCCGGGCTGGGCATCGGCGGTTCCCTGCTGCTGCATCCCGCTATCCATCGCTATGGGCTGGCGCTGGCCATCGTGGTGGCGGGCATTGCCATCGGGTTCGGCGTGCTGCGCCATGGCCGCCGCCTGCCGCTCTTGGTCGCCGCCACGGGGCTGTGTTTCATGGGCGGCGCCCTTGCGGTGGGACATGGCGTGGAAGAAGCGGTGCTGACTGTTATCGGGGTGACGCTGGTCGCCGCGGGCCATATCCTCAACCTGCGCGGGCATTGATCCCGCGCCCGCAGCGCCTTGCGCCGCGCGCGTCAGTCGCTATCTCGCGCTGGACATGACCAGCACCATCACCGTCAATGGCGAAACCCGCCGCTCCGCCGCTCCGACTCTGGCCGATCTCGTTCGCGAACTGGGTCTCAAGCCTGAAAAGGTCGCGGTGGAACGCAATGGCGAGATCGTCCCCCGCTCGACGCTGGAAGATGCGGCGCTGGCGGATGGCGACCGGCTGGAGATCGTGCATTTCGTGGGCGGTGGTTCCGATCAGGCCGCGCAGGACGATGATGGCTGGACGGTGGCCGGCCGCCGATTCCGTTCGCGGCTGATCGTCGGCACCGGCAAATATCGCGATTTCGCGCAGAACGCCGCTGCCGTGGAAGCAAGCGGGGCGGAAATCGTCACCGTGGCGGTCCGCCGGGTCAACATCTCCGACCCTAGCCAGCCGGTGCTGATGGATTATATCGACCCGAAGAAGATCACCTACCTGCCCAATACCGCTGGCTGCTTCACCGCCGACGACGCGATCCGCACCCTGCGCCTTGCGCGGGAGGCTGGCGGATGGGACCTGGTGAAGCTGGAGGTTCTGGGCGAGGCACGCACCCTGTATCCCGACATGCGCGAAACGCTGAAGGCGACCGAGGTGCTGGCGAAGGAAGGCTTCCTTCCCATGGTCTATTGCAGCGATGATCCCATCGCCGCCCGGCAATTGGAAGAAGCGGGCGCCGTTGCGATCATGCCGCTTGGCGCGCCGATCGGCTCCGGCCTCGGCATCCAGAACCGCGTCATGATCCGCCTGATCGTGGAAGGGGCCAGCGTGCCCGTGCTGGTCGATGCGGGCGTAGGCACGGCCAGCGATGCGACCGTGGCGATGGAACTGGGCTGCGACGGCATTCTGATGAACACCGCCATCGCGGAAGCGAAGGACCCGATCCGCATGGCCCGCGCGATGCGGCTGGCGGTGGAGGCCGGGCGCGATGCCTATCGCGCGGGGCGCATGGCGACGCGCCGTTATGCCGATCCTTCCAGCCCGCTTGCGGGCCTGATCTGAACAGCATCGGCGCGGGCTTGTTTACCAGTCGCTAACCAGACTGCGCGACAGTCATTCCCGTCTCCACGGGAATTGCCATGTCCAAACCTGCCCCTGCCTCGCCCACCATTGCCGAACTGCGCGAATTCGCCAGCTTCAGCCAGGAGGAGCAGTCGTTCATCGAACGCTCGCTCAGCATTGCGCTGGGCCGGGCCAGCGCATCCTCGCTGAAAGGGGGCGCCAATGCGGCCTTCCGCGCCCAGCAGGTCGCCTATCGGGAACTGCGCGGCCTGCGCGACCACATGCCCGCGGAAGACAGTTTGAAAGGCCTCGACACTTTCATGGGTCCGCTGATCCGCATCAGCGCACAGGATCTGGTGCGCGGCCAGTTGCAGGGCTTTTCCGCCTATCGCTTCCTGTATGAAAGGCTGCTCGGCGCGGCTGCGCGCCCGTGGTTGCCGGCCGCCTTCTGCGGGGCGGCGGCGCTGCCGCAAATCCCGCCGAAGCGGCGCAAGCGCCTGCTGCAATCCCTGAGCGCGGCGGCCGCCACCGCACAGGCATGGTCGGATCGTGAACCGGTTTTCTATCCCGAAAAGGTCAATGTCGAGGCGGCCTGATCGCGTATCCGATCCCGCCTGACCCCGCACCGCCCTTAATTGCGATACAGCGCGTCCAGCCGCGCCCCATACGCCTCGCGGATCTTGTGGCGGCGGATCTTCATGCTCGGCGTCATCTGCTCGTTCTCGATGGAAAACGGCGCATCGGCGAAAGCGAACTGGCGCACCTTCTCGATCACCGACAATTCGCCATTCACGCGGTCGATCGCCGCGCGCACCGCGTTGCGGAAGGCGGGCAGGTTCTGCAACCGGGCGAGATCGAACTTCTCGTCATTCGCGCGCGCCCATTCCACCGCCCATTCGGGGTCGGGCACGATCAGGCCCACGACATAGGGCCGCTTGTCCCCGCTCACCATCGCCTGCGCGATTTCCGGCTGCAGGGTCAGCATCCCTTCCAGCTTCTGCGGCGCGACATTGTCGCCCTTGTCATTGACGATCATGTCCTTCTTGCGGTCGGTGATGGTCAGCCGCCCGCCATCGTCGAAATGGCCGATATCGCCGGTATGCAGCCAGCCGTCCTGCAGGGTGAGAGCGGTCTCGGCGTCATTCCGCCAATATCCCGTCATCACCAACTCACCCCGCACCAGGATTTCGCCATCGTCGGCGATGCGCACCTCCACCCCCTTCAGCGGCGGGCCGACCGTTTCCATGCGGATGCCGGCGGATGGATAGTTGCAGCTGATGACCGGCGCCGCTTCCGTCTGGCCATAGCCCTGCAGCATGGTCAGCCCCAGCGACTGGAAGAACCGCCCGACTTCGGGATTGAGCGGTGCCCCGCCCGATACCAGCGCCATCAGTCGTCCGCCGAAACGCGCCTTGATCTTGGGCCGCAGGGTGGCATCCAGCAGGCAGTCCAGCAGCCAGTCGCCCGGCCGCCAGCGACCCTGCGACCGGCGTTCGCCCAGCGCCAGCGCCCGGTCCAGCAGCAGCATGGCGACGCGGCCCTGCTTTTCGATCTGCTTGATGATGCGGGCGCGCAGCACTTCGAACAGGCGGGGCACCACCACCATCAGGGTGGGGCGCGCTTGCTCGATATTGGCGGACAGTTTGTCCAGCCCTTCCGCATACCAGATTTCCGCGCCCATCCCGATGGGCAGGAACTGGCCGGCCGTGTGTTCATAGGCATGGCTCAGCGGCAGGAAGGACAGGAAACGGTGCGGCCCCCAGCCATAGTCGCCCACCAGCGCGTCCGCCGCGCCGCCCACATTGCACAGGATCGCGCCGTGATGCAGCATCACCCCGCGCGGGGCGCCGCCGGTTCCGCTGGTATAGATGATGCAGGCCAGATCCTTCCGTCCGATCCCGGCCAGGCGTTTCTCCACCGCCTCGCGCGCCTGGGCGGCATCGCCCTGCAACATGCTGGACCAGTCGTAATATTCGAAGCTGCCCTGCTGTCCGGGGCGCAGCGGCTCCATCCCGATCAGGATTCGCGCCTGCCCGGATCGCATCATCGCGGGGATCAGCGGGCCGGCCAGCTTCTGGTTCGACACGATGATCGCCGCCGCGCCGGAATCGCCCAGCACATGCGCATGGTCACGCTCCGTATTCGTGACATAGGCAGGGGTGGTAACGCAGCCGGCCGCCATGATGGCCAGGTCGGCGATGCACCATTCCGGGCGGTTTTCGGATATCAGCGCCACCCGGTCGCCATCGCGGAGGCCCAGCGCGCGCAGCCCTTCCGCCAGCAGGCAGACCTGTCGGGCGACTTCGGTCCAGCTCAGCGATTGCCAGTGCCCCTCGCGCTTGGCGGTCAGGAACGGGGCATCGCCTTTTGCATCCGCACGATCCAGGAACAAACGGACCAGATTGTCGGCCGCCGCAAAATCCGAAAGCTGCACCGGCAGCGCCTCCATCCCCCAACGGCCGGTGGGTCCGGCCCATTCGATCAGGAGGTTAGGGCCTGTGCCGGCCCGCGGCAATGGTCACTCCGCCACTGCCGCGCCTTCGCTGCGCGGATCGGCTGCTCCGACCCAGCCTGCGGCGGTTCGCTGCACGGCATTGGCCTTGAACGGCATCGTCTGTTCCCGCACCGTATGGCCCAGCGCCTCCAGCGATGCTTTCATCGCCAATAGCGGGCTGCCGGGTTCGATGAAGATCGTGTCGCCGGGTGAAAACAGGCCGGGAAGGGCGATCGCATCCTGCGCGCTGAGGCCCCAGTCCAGCACGCCGATCAGCGCCTTGGCGACCTGCACGGGAATGGTCGCGCCGCCCGCCGCGCCGATGGACAGGACCACATGCCCTTCCGCATCGAACACGATGGTCGGGGCCATGGAACTGCGCGGCCGCTTGCCGCCTTCCACCCGGTTCACCACGGCGCGTCCCTCCACCGCCGGCACGAAGCTGAAATCGGTCAGCTCGTTATTGAGGAAGAACCCGCCATACATCAGCCCGGACCCGAATGGCCCTTCCACCGTGGAGGTATAGCTGACGGCGTTGCCCGCGCGGTCGATCACGGCGAAATGGCTGGTCCCGTTCTCCGCGGGCTCCGCGCCGTCGGGCGGTATCGCAGCCGCGCCGGGGGGCGTGCCAGGCTCCGCCACCGGCAAACGCGCATCGCGCGAGATCAGCGATCCGCGTGCGGCAAGATAATCGGGATCGGTCAGCCCAGCCACGGGCACAGTGATGAAGTCGCTATCCGCCAGATAGCGTTCCCTGTCCGCGTAGGCGACCCGCTGCGATTCGGCGAACAAGTGCCATGCCTGCGGCGATTGCGGGCCGAGCGCCGTGAGATCGTAGCGTTCAAGCTGCTTCAATATGGCGAACACGGTCGTCGCGCCGGACGAAGGCGGGCCCATCCCGCAAATGCGATAATGGCGATATTCGCCGCATACGGGCGGCCGTTCGACCGCGCGGTAGGCGGCAAGATCGGCCCCCGTCATGCGCCCGTCCTGCCGCGTGGCGCCTGCTACCTCGCTCGCCAGATCCGCTGCCGCCGCGCCGGTATAGAAGGCGTCCGCCCCCTCCGCCGCTATGCGCGCAAGGGTCACGGCCAGTTCGGCATTGCGGATCACCGTCCCGATCGGCAGCGGCGCGCCGGACGCATCGTAATACAGCGCGCGCCCTTCCGCATCGTGGGCCGCGCGGTTGCTGGCGCTGGCCAATGCGGAATGCAGGCGCGGTGTCACCGCGAAACCGTCGCGGGCCAGCTTCACGGCCGGTTCGAACAACACCGCCCAGGGCAGCTTGCCGTGGCGGGCATGGGCTTCGGCGGCGAGGCGCAGATTGCCCGGAACGCCCACGCTCAGCCCCCCGATCACCGCGTCCTGAAACGGCATCGGCTTGCTGTCTGCGTCAAGGAAGCGCGCGGGCGTGGCGGCGGCAGGCGCCGTTTCACGGCCATCCAGCGTGTCCACAGCGCCGGAAGCGTCGGAGCGGACGTAGAACCCGCCCCCGCCAATGCCGGAACTTTGCGGTTCCACCACATTCAGCGTCAGCATGGTGGCGATCGCTGCATCGGTGGCGCTGCCCCCGCGCCGCAGCATCTCTGCCCCGGCTTCCGCGGCGCGCGGATCGGCAGCGGACACCACGCCCCGTTCTGGCAGCAGGGCGGGCGGCGATGATGGCGGCAAGGTCGCGCAGCCTGCGGTGAGGAGCAGGGCGAAAGGAACCAGTGTGCGGTGCAGCATGGGGGGAAGCTATTCGCTTCCGACCGCATCCGCAATGCAGGCGAACCCGTCGCGGATGCGCAGAAGCTCCAGCCCCTTCACGACGGCGCGCGCAATGCCCGGCCCTTCATAGACCATGGCGCTGTAAAGCTGCACCAGGCTCGCCCCGGCGCGAATGCGCGCCCACGCATCTTCCGCGCGAGCAATGCCCCCCACGCCCACCAGCGGCATCGCGCCGCCGGTGGCGCGGCGGAAATCGCGCAGCCGCTCCAGCGCCATGTCGCGCAGCGGCGCGCCGGACAGCCCCCCGGTCTCCCCTCGATGGCGCGACGAAAGCGGCGGACGGGCGATGGTGGTGTTGCTGACGATCAGCGCGCCGAGCCGTCGGTCCATCGCGATTCGCGCAATGGCGTCCACATCGGCGGGTTGCAGGTCGGGCGCCACTTTCAGGAATACCGGCGGCGCGGCGCCCTGGCCGCGCGCTTCCAGCACGGCATCCAGCAATGCGCCCAGCGCGCCTTCATCCTGCAAGGCGCGCAGGCCGGGCGTGTTGGGGCTGGAGATATTGACCGCCAGATAGGAGGCATAGGGCGCCATCGCCGCCGTCATCACCGCATAATCGGCAATGCGGTCCGCCGAATCCTTGTTGGCGCCGATATTGACGCCCACCACGCCGCCGCGCCCCAGCCGCGCCGCCAGCCGCGCCCTGGCCGCATCCGCCCCGCCATTGTTGAAGCCCATGCGGTTGATGACCGCGCGGTCTTCCGCCAGCCTGAACAGGCGTGGGCGCGGATTGCCGGATTGGGGCAGGGGGGTGATGGAACCGACTTCCGCGAAGCCGAAGCCGAGCCGCAGCAGCGCGTCGGGCACTTCCGCATCCTTGTCGAACCCCGCCGCCATGCCCAGCGGATTGGGGAAGCGGATGCCCGCCACCTCCGTTGCCAGCGGACCGCTGCTTGCGGGCGGTGAGCCGGCCGGCATGATCCTCAGGGCCGACAGCGCCAGCGAGTGGGCGGCTTCCGCATCGAGGGTGAACAGCAGCGGGCGAAGCAGGGAATACAGCATCGCGCCCCCATGGCAGGCCGCCATACGCCTGTCGACAGCGGCGAAAATGATGGATTCCTGCCACACAAGCGGCCTGCGAACGCCTTGCAACGCGAAATTTTCAGAATCTGATCCGAACTTGTCGTTTTCCTACAAGCAAGAATCATTCGCAGCGCCTATGCGGGTTCTGCGACCCGAAGGGCTCGAGGCAGCGATGCAACGAGTTCTCGACTTCAAAGGGCGGCTCCGTTAACCGGCGCCGCCCTTCTTTTCTGCGTCGCCGCTCCGCTCGGGCGGGGGCTTTGAAAAGACCGGCACCGCACCTATGTGCAAATCGGAGCGAATCGCTCCGAATAGGATGGAGCCGGCCCGATGCGCCTTTCCAGCATGGCAGATTATGCCGTCATCACGATGAGCGCCGCCGCGCGCCATGATGGCGCGCGCGTATCCGCCGCGCAGCTTGCGGCCGAATCGGGCCTGCCCGTGCCTACGGTGCAGAAACTGGTCAGCCTGTTGACGGCCGCCGGCCTGCTTCGCTCCGCCCGGGGGGCGCATGGCGGCCTGCAACTGGCCCGCCCGGCGGCCGCCATCACGCTGGCCGACATCGTGGAAGCGGTGGAAGGGCCGATCGCCGTGACTGCCTGTGTGGAAGGCGGTCGGCAGGATTGCGCGCTCGAATCGTGCTGCACCGCGCGGCCGCATTGGGGCCAGGTCAACGCGGCCCTGCGCGGCGTGCTGGCCGATGTGCCGTTGACGCGCTTTGTTGAAATGGAAATGCCCGCATGACGCAAGAATTGGACATCCAGGATCGCGCCGCGCGCGAGGCTGCCGCACGGGCGGCGGAATATGAACATGGCTGGTCCAGCGCCATCGAACAGGAATTCGCGCCCAAGGGGCTGGACGAGGATACCGTCCGCTACATCAGCGCGAAGAAGAACGAACCGGAATGGATGCTCGACTGGCGGCTGAAGGCGTTCCGCCTGTGGCAGACGATGGAAGCGCCGGACTGGGCGAAGCTCAACGTCCCGCCCATCGATTACCAGGATGCCTATTACTACGCCGCGCCCAAGAAGAAGCCGACGCTGAAATCGCTCGACGAACTCGATCCGGAGATCAAGTCCGTCTATGACAAGCTCGGCATCCCGATCGGCGAACAGGAAGTGCTGGCCGGCGTCGAAGGCGCGCGCAAGGTGGCGGTGGACGCGGTGTTCGACAGTGTCAGCGTCGCCACCACCTTCCGCGAAGAACTGAAGAAGGCTGGCGTCATCTTCCTCTCGATCAGCGAGGCGATCCGCGAATATCCCGCGCTGGTGAAGAAGTGGCTGGGCAAGGTCGTGCCGCAGCATGACAATTTCTTCGCCACGCTGAACAGCGCGGTCTTTTCCGACGGCACCTTCGTCTACATTCCCGAAGGCGTGCGCTGTCCGATGGAACTGAGCACCTATTTCCGCATCAATGCGGAAAATACCGGCCAGTTCGAACGCACGCTGATCGTGGCGGAAAAGGGCAGCTATGTGTCCTATCTGGAAGGCTGCACCGCGCCGATGCGCGACGAAAACCAGCTTCACGCCGCCGTGGTCGAACTGGTCGCGCTGGACGATGCGGAAATCAAATATTCCACGGTGCAGAACTGGTATCCCGGCAATGCCGAAGGCAAGGGCGGGATTTACAATTTCGTCACCAAGCGCGGGCTGTGCCAGGGCGCGCGCAGCAAGATCAGCTGGACGCAGGTGGAAACCGGCAGCGCGATCACCTGGAAATACCCTTCCTGCGTGCTGAACGGCGCGGATTCGGTGGGTGAGTTCTACTCCGTCGCCGTCACCAACAATTTCCAGCAGGCCGATACCGGCACCAAGATGATCCATAACGGCAAGGGCAGCCGCAGCACGATCATCTCCAAGGGGATCAGCGCGGGGCGCAGCAACAACACCTATCGCGGCCTGGTGCGCGTGGGCGCCAATGCCGACAATGTCCGCAATTTCACCCAGTGCGATTCGCTGCTGCTGGGCGATCGCTGCGGCGCGCATACCGTGCCCTATATCGAGGTGAAGAACCCCTCCGCCCAGATCGAACATGAAGCGACGACCAGCAAGATCAGCGACGATCAGCTGTTCTACGCCATGCAGCGCGGGCTGGATCAGGAAGCGGCCGTGGCGCTGATCGTCAACGGCTTTGCCAAGGAAGTGTTACAGCAATTGCCCATGGAATTCGCGGTCGAAGCACAGAAGCTGCTCGGCATTTCACTGGAAGGATCGGTGGGATGACCGAACGCACGAAGCTCTCGCTCGGCAATGTCAGCGAACGCGCGCGCGATGCGGGCGACCGCACGAAAGCGTGGAAAGTATCGCCCGCGCGGGCGGAAGCGTTGAAGGAACGCGCCCGCGACATGCGCCGCAACCCCAGCGACGCGCAGAAGGCGCTGTGGGCGCGGCTGAAGGACAAGCAATGCGGCTTCACCTTCGAACGGGCCGTGGTGATGGGTTCCGCCATTGCCAGCTTCGCCTGCAAGACACGCTGGCTGGTGGTGGAAGTGGGCGGCACCGGCGAAGGGCCGGACGCCACGCTCGCCGATCTCAGCGACCGCAAGCTCACCGATGTTGGCGTGCGGGTGATGCGCTTTTCGGAAGAACAGGTTCTCGGCGAAACGGACCAGGTGGTCGATGCGATCAAGGCGGAGCTGCAGAAGCCCTTTGAACGCCCCCGGATCGCGGCCGGACGATAGACAGGACAGATGATGCTCAAGATCGAAAACCTCCATGCCGAAATCGACGGCAAACCCATCCTGAAGGGACTGTCGCTGACCGTGAATGCCGGGGAAATCCACGCCATCATGGGGCCCAACGGGGCGGGCAAGTCCACGCTGGCCTATGTGCTGGGCGGCCGTCCGGGCTACGAGATCACGGCCGGCTCCGTCACTTTCGAAGGGCAGGATCTGCTAGCGCTGGAACCGCATGAACGCGCTGCCGCCGGCCTTTTCCTGGGCTTCCAGTATCCGGTGGAGATTCCGGGCGTATCCAATGTCCAGTTCCTGCGCGAGGCGCTCAATTCCCAGCGCCGCGCGCGCGGGGAAGATCCGCTGTCGGGCGGCGATTTCCTCAAGCTGGCGCGCGAAAAGGCGGGCTTGCTGCGGCTCGACATGGAGATGCTGAAGCGCAACGTGAATGTCGGCTTTTCCGGCGGGGAGAAGAAGCGCGCGGAAATGGTCCAGATGGGCATCCTCGATCCGCGCTTCGCCGTGCTGGACGAAACTGACAGCGGCCTCGATATCGATGCGCTGCGTGTGGTGGGCGAAGGGATCAACGCGATCATGCGCGATCCGCGCAAGGCGGTGCTGCTCATTACCCATTACCAGCGCTTGCTCGACTATGTGAAACCGGACGTGGTTCATGTCCTTGCCGCCGGCCGCATCGTGAAGAGCGGCGGGCCGGAACTGGCGCTGGAACTGGAACGCGAAGGGTACGAGGCGGTGGCGGCATGACTTCGCCCGCGCTCCCCACTTCGTTTGCCCCTGTTCACATCGCGGCAGGCTAAGCGATGACGGAACTCACCCTCCCTACCTGGCGTGACGAGGAATGGCGTTATGCCGATTTCGCCGCGCTGGAAGCGATCGGGCCGGAACGGCTGGACATCTGGCACGAGATCACCCTCGCGCCGGGCGAAACCCGCTGCGAGACGCTGGTGCTGGATTCTGCGGAATCGGAACTGCGCCGGATTGCCATCACCGTCGCGGAAGGCGCGCGGGCGGAGCTGTTCGCGGTCAATGCCGGCCAGGCCTATGCCCGCGTCGAAGTGACGGTGCGGCTGGCGCGCGGCGCCCATTTCGAAATGGGCGGGGTCACCATTGGCGGCGGCGATGCGGTGCGCGAATTCGTGACCCGGCTCGACCATGCGGAACCGGGCGCCACTTCCAGCCAGGTCGTGCGGGCGGTGCATTGGGGGCAGGCGACCGGCAATTTCCTCGGCCGCATCGATGTTGCGCGCGACGCGCAGAAAACGGATGCCGGGCAGGATTTCAAGGCGCTGCTGCTGGAACGGGGCGCTGCCGCCAACGCCCGGCCGGAACTGGAAATCTATGCCGATGATGTGAAATGCGCGCATGGCGCGGCCATCGGCCAGCTGGACGAGATGGCCGGCTTCTACATGGCCGCGCGCGGCCTGCCGCCCGAATCGGCCCGCCGCCTGCTGGTCCGCGCCTTCATCGCCGATGCCTTCGCCGCGCTGGGCGATGCGGAAGGGCAGGAACGACTGCTGGATGCCGCCATCGCGGCTCTGGGGGATGCGGTATGACCGGCGGCCACCCCGCACCCGGCGAAACCACCACTCTGCCGGGCTCCGGCATTGCCGATCCGGGGTTGAAGGCCGATTTCCCCGGCCTCGTCACCTCAACCGGCAAGCCGTGGCATTATCTCGATTCGGCGGCCACCGCGCAAAAGCCGCAAGCGGTGATCGACGCGGTCTCCCGCGCGATCGGGGTGGATTACGCGACCGTGCATCGCGGCGTATATTCCCGCTCCGCCGAAATGACGCTCGGCTACGAGGCTGCCCGCCGCCGCATCGCCGCCTTTATCGGCGGGCAGGAGGACGAGATCGTCTTCACCCGCGGCGCGACGGAAGCGATCAATCTCGTCGCGCAAAGCTGGGGCGCCGCCAATCTGAAGGCGGGCGACCGTATCCTCCTGTCGGAACTGGAACACCATTCCAACATCGTGCCATGGCAGCTGCTGCGCGACCGGATCGGCATTCATATCGATGTCTGCCCGCTTACCGATGATGGCCGCGTCGATCTCGATGCGGCGGAACGGATGCTGACGCGCGAACACCGGCTGGTGGCGCTGGCGCATGTCTCCAACGTGCTGGGCAGCGTGCTGGACGCCCGCCGCGCGGCCGATCTCGCCCATTCGGTGGGCGCCCTGCTGCTGCTGGACGGGTGCCAAGCCGTGCCGCGCCTGCCGGTCGATGTCGCGACGCTGGATTGCGATTTCTACGCCTTTTCCGGCCACAAGATCTACGGCCCGACCGGCATCGGCGCGCTGTGGGCGCGGGCGGATCTGCTTGCCGCGATGCCGCCCTGGCAGGGCGGCGGATCGATGATCGACCGCGTGACCTTCGCCGCCACCACCTACGCCCCGGCCCCGCAGCGTTTCGAGGCGGGCACCCCTGCCATCGTGGAAGCGATCGGCCTCGCCGTCGCCTGCGATTATGTGGCCCGGATCGGCCTCGATGCCATTCACGCGCATGAAGCGCGGCTGGTCGCCCGGCTGCGCGATGCGCTGCGCGGCATGAACGACGTCACGCTATTCGGGCCGGAAGACAGCGCCGGCATCGTCAGCTTTGCGCTGGACGGGGTTCATCCCCACGATCTCGGCACCATATTGGACGAGGAAGATGTGGCGATCCGCGCGGGCCATCACTGCGCGCAGCCGCTGATGGACAGGCTTAGCGTCCCCGCCACCGCGCGGGCGAGCTTTGGCCTCTATAGCGATGAAAACGATGTCGCCGCCCTGCTGCGCGGCATCGAAAGGACGAAGAGGATCTTCGGATGAGTGACGAGCCGCGCGGCTTCGAGATCGAGGAAGTGGGCGAGGTGGCCCGCCCGCCCCGCGCGCGGGTGGAGGATGCCGAGCCTGCGTCCGAGCAGCTTTCCCGCAAGAAGGATTACCTGGAAGGGTTCCTGGCGCAGAAGCCGGCGGACCTCCCTTCCGGCCAGCCCGGCGGCGCCCTGTACGAATCCGTGGTGGAGGCGCTGAAGGACATCTACGATCCCGAAATCCCGGTGAACATCTACGATCTCGGCCTGATCTATGGCGTGGACGTATCGACCGATGGCGATGTCGCCATCACCATGACGCTGACGACCCCGCATTGCCCGGTGGCCGAATCGATGCCGGGTGAGGTGGAGATGCGGGCCGGATCGGTGCCCGGTGTGCGCGATGCGCAGGTCAATCTGGTGTGGGACCCGCCATGGGACCCTTCGAAGATGAGCGACGAGGCCCGGCTCGAACTGGGGATGTTGTAAGCGCCCTCCCATATCGGGAGGGAGGAGAATGTGATGACCGAAGTGAAAACCCGCGCCCGCCCCGCCGCCGTGCTGCTGACGCAGAGCGCGGAACGCCGCATCGCCGATCTGATGGCGCGCGCGCCGGCAGATGCGATCGGCGTGAAGCTGTCGACCCCGCGCCGCGGATGTTCGGGCCTCGCCTATTCGGTCGATTATGTGAACGCGGAAAACAGCTTCGACGAGAAGATCGAGACCCCCGGCGGCACCTTCTATATCGATGGCGCCAGCGTGCTCTATCTCGTCGGCAGCACCATGGATTGGCGGGAAGATGATTTCACCGCCGGCTTCGTGTTCGAAAACCCGAACGCCAAGGGCGCGTGCGGCTGCGGCGAAAGCTTCATGGTCTAGGCTCCGGCCGGTCCGGGCATACGCCCTGGCCGCCCCCGCGCCTTACCGCCCCAGCGCCGCGATGCAGGCGGCGCGGTCCACTTCCTGCCCATCGCTTGCCCGCCGCGCATCCACATAGGTCGCCACCGGCTCCGCATCGGGGCGCAGCGGATAGAGATAGACGTCCAGCACGCAGGCCTGCCCCGCGAATTGCAGCTTGCGCGTGTCGCCTTCCCGCACGTCCAGCCGGGGCTGGCCGAAGCGGCGGATCAGCTGCGCGCCGGGCTGGTTGATGACGGCATCGAGCCCCGATCCGCGCATTACTTCCGGCGCGCGGAAGCCGCCCGGCGGTGGCGGCGGCGGATCGGACGGGGCGATCACGCGCGGGGGCCCCGATTGGGCGGGCGGCTGGCCCTGCGGCCCATCACGGCCGGGCGGGACGGTGACGCAGCCCGCCAGCAGCAGGGGCACCAGAAAGAAAACGGGACGAATCATCTCAGCTCTCCCGCCGCCGATGCAGCAGATGGGTGGCCCCCGCCGCTCCCAGCATGGGGGCGAGGAAATTGATGCCGGGCACCATCAGCAGCGCGGCCACCGCGCCGCCCAGCAGGAAACGCTGCCCGGACGTGAAAGGCGCCGCTTGCGCCGCCACGGCCGATCCGGGCGCGGGGCGATGCCGCAGCCACACCATGTCCTGCAATTCGCGCCCCAGCAGCAGGGCATTGGCCAGCCAGAACAGCAGCGCCGTGCCCACGCCCGTCGCCAGCAGCAGCAAGGCGAAGGGCAGAATTGCCAGATTGACCAGCAAGGCCCGCAGGGCGGACCCCATTCCCTGCCGCAATTGCATCGCCACCGGCAGGTCGCGGGCCGTCAGCGCGGCCTGCGGATAGGATCGCTGCTCCACCGCCAGCACAACCTCGTCGGCATAGAACTGGATCACCGCCATCGCCACGATCCGCCACGCCAGCCACAGCCCCACCATGGCCAGGATCAGCGACAACAGGCCGCGCGCCTGTTCCGCCCCGGCGAACAGCGTGTCGGACAATCCGGCCAGGTTCAGCGCCGCATCCAGCGCGTACCAGCCGCCCACCGCCACGATCGCGAACAGGATCAGGCTCACCACCAGGCTCTTCACCAGCACGCGAATCACGCGCGGGTCGGCCAGCTGGCGCAGGCCCAGCAGCAGCGATGTTAGGACGGCGCCCATCACTGCTTGCGATCGCCCGCCATGGAGTCCAAGTCAACGCCTCGTCTACGGGTCGCGCGTCGCTGCTGCCCATCCCACACCCTGTTTGGAAGGTTTCATGAGCGAACCCAGATATGACGTGATCGCCATCGGCAATGCCATCGTCGACGTGATGGCTCCGGCGACGGACGAACAGATCGAAGAATTGCAGATGGCGAAGGGCGGCATGACCCTGATCGACGCCGATCAGGCCGAACAGCTTTATGGTGCCATGGGGCCCGCGCGGGAGATTTCCGGCGGTTCGGCCGCCAACACGCTGGCGGGCCTGTCCGCGCTCGGTGCGCAATGCGCCTTTGTCGGGCAGGTGGCGGACGACCAGCTCGGCAGCGTGTTCGCGCATGATATCCGTGCGGTGGGTATCGATTTCGATACGCCGGTGCGCCCGGCAGGATCGTCCACCGGCCCCGCGACTGGCCCCGCGACTGGCCCCGCGACTGGCCGCTGCCTGATCTTCGTCACGCCCGATGGGCAGCGCACGATGAACACCTTCCTCGGCGCGTCGCAATTCCTGCCGGCCAGCGCGCTGGATGCGGATATGATCGCCAGCGCCCGCATCCTGTATCTGGAAGGCTATCTGTGGGATCCGGAACAGCCGCGCGCCGCCATGCGCGCCGCCATCGAACAGGCGCGTGCCGCCGGGCGCAAGGTCGCCTTCACCCTGTCGGACGGCTTCGTGATCGCGCGCTATGGCGATGATTTCCGCGCTCTCATCGCCGACGGGCTGATCGACATTCTGTTCGCGAACGAGGCGGAACTGGCCGCGCTGACCGGGCAGGACGATTTCGAAACCGGCCTCGCCGCGCTGGCGCCGCAAGTGCCCGTGCTCGTCGTCACCCGCAGCGAACAGGGCGCGGTCGGCGTCGCCGGGGGCGAACGCGTCGCCGTTCCGGCCGAACCGATCGAGCGGCTGGTCGACACGACCGGCGCCGGCGATCTGTTTGCGGCGGGCTTCCTCTACGGCCACGTGCAGGGGGAAGCGCTGGAAACCTGCCTGCGCCGCGGCGCCATCGCGGCGGCGGAAATCATCAGCCATTACGGCGCCCGCCCGGAAGCGGACCTGACCGCGCTGATGGCCCGGCGCCTCGGCTGATCCGCTATCGCACCATCGCGCGCGGCCAGAGGGGGAGGGCGGTCAGGGCTGAATGCCGATCCGCCCTCAGCCCCGTTCCCGCTCCACCTCGCGCCAGCCGATATCGCGGCGGCAGAATCCGCTGGCGAAATCCAGCGCATCGACCGCGCGATAGGCGGCGACCTGTGCTTCCGCCGCAGTGCCCGCGCGCGCGGTGACGTTCAGCACTCGCCCGCCCGTGGCGACAAGCTGTCCCGCGTCATCGCGCGCGGTGCCGGCATGGAATACCTTGGCGCCGGTCGCTTCGGCCTGTTCGATGCCGTCGATGGCGCCGCCCTTTTCCGGTGTGCCGGGATAGCCATTGGCGGCCATCACCACCGTCAGGGCGGTCTCCCGCGCGAAATGCGGGCGGTCGATGGATGCCAGCCGGTTTTCCGCGCAGGCGAGCAATATGTCGCCCAGATCGCTTTCCAGCCGCATCATCAGCACCTGGCATTCCGGATCGCCGAAGCGGCAATTATATTCGACCAGCTTCGGCCCTTCGCTGGTCAGCATCAGCCCCGCATACAGCACCCCGGAATAGGGCATGCCGTCTTCCGCCATCTGCCGCACAGTAGGCGCGATGATGCGGCTGATCGCCTCGCCCCGCAATTCGGGGGTCAGCACCGGGGCGGGGCTGTAAGCGCCCATGCCGCCCGTATTGGGGCCGGTATCGCCTTCGCCCACCCGCTTGTGATCCTGCGCCGTGCCGAAGCCGACGATGGTCGCACCGTCGGTGATGGCGAACAGGCTGACCTCCTCGCCCTCCATGAATTCCTCGATCACCACTTCCGCCCCGGCGCCGAACTGCCCGCCGAACATGTCGGCCAGCGCGTCCTCCGCCTCGGCACGGGTCGCGGCGATCACCACGCCCTTGCCCGCTGCCAGCCCATCGGCCTTCAGCACGTAAGGCGGCGCGAAATCGTCCAGCGCGGCGGTCGCTTCAGCCAGCGATGCGGTGCGGCGATAGCCGGCGGTGGGGATGCTCGCGCGCTGGCACAGATCCTTGGTGAAGCCCTTGCTGCCTTCCAGCTGCGCGGCCGCCTTGCCGGGGCCGAACACGGCGATCCCGGCGGAGCGCAGCGAATCGGCCAGGCCGTCCACCAGCGGCGCTTCCGGCCCGACCACCACCAGTCCGACAGCCTGCCCTTCGCAAAAGGCGATAACTGCGCCATGGTCGGCAACGTCCAGCGTCACGATCTGGGCATGATCGGCGATGCCCGGATTGCCGGGCGCCGCATACAGCACGCCCCCTTTGGCAAGCAGGCGGGATTGCGCCAGCCGCCAGGCCAGCGCATGTTCGCGCCCGCCCGAACCCAACAGCAGGATGTTCATGACGCCCCCTTCTTCGAGCGATTTCTTTCCCGGCGATGATGCCGCTGGGGGGCTGGTAGCCAAGGGGCGCGCCGGCGACAACGCCGTGCCGCTTTCTATCAGCGAGATTTCCGGCCTGTTGAAGCGGACGGTGGAAGATCGTTTCGGCCATGTTCGCCTGCGGGGCGAATTGTCGGGCGTGAAACGGGCCGCGTCCGGCCATCTCTATTGCTGCCTGAAGGATGAAGGCGCCGTCATCGACGGGGTGATGTGGCGCGGGGGCGCGCAGCGGCTCGGCTTCCTGCCGGAAGATGGCATAGAAGTGGTGGCGACCGGGCGGCTCACCACCTATCCCGGCCGTTCCAAATATCAGATCGTCATCGAAACGATGGAGATCGCGGGGGAGGGCGCCTTGCTCGCCCTGTTGGAAAAGACCCGCGCCCGGCTGGCGGCCGAAGGTCTGTTCGACAGCCAGCGCAAAAGCCCGCTGCCCTATCTCCCCGGCGTGATCGGGGTGGTCACCTCGCCCACCGGCGCGGTGATTCGCGACATCCTGCACCGGCTGGCGGATCGGTTTCCCAGCCGGGTCGTCGTCTGGCCGGTTCTGGTGCAGGGGCAGGGTGCGGCCGAACAGGTTGCACGCGCGTTGCAGGGCTTTTGCAGCCTCGATGCAAATGGGCCGGTTCCGCGCCCGGATGTGCTGATCGTGGCGCGTGGCGGCGGGTCGATAGAGGATTTGTGGAGCTTCAATGAAGAGGTGGTGGTCCGCGCCATCGCCGCTGCGACCATCCCGGTCATCAGCGCGGTCGGGCATGAAACCGACACCACCCTTGCCGATTTCGCCGCCGATATGCGCGCACCCACGCCGACGGCTGCCGCCGAAATGGCGGTGCCGGTGCGCCGCGATCTGGTGGCCGCCATCGCCGAACTCGGCCATCGCCAGCGCCGCTGTGCCCTGCGGCCCGTCGACCTTGGGCGAGAGCGGCTGGACGCCCGCGCCCGCCGCCTGCCGCGTCCGGAAATGCTGCTGAATCAGCAAGTTCAACGATTGGACGAGATGAGCGAAAGGCTGCGGCGCGGCCTTGCGGACCGGGCGGCGCTGGCCCGGCAGCGCCTTTCGGCTGATCCTGCCCGCCTTTCCGCACCGCTGCTCCGCGCCCGGTTCGAACAGGCGGGCCATCGCCTCGCATCGGTGCGGCTGATCCCCGCGCAGGTGCTGAAGCCGCTCAACGACAGGCGCGAAAGGCTTGTTGCCTTGGGCCGTCTGGCGGGCCAGCTGCACCCCGAACGGCCGCTCGCGCGCGGCTATGCCATGGTGCTGGGCGGGGCGGGACGGGCCATTACCAGCGCGGAGGCGGCAGCCCGCGAATCCGCGCTGACCCTGCGGTTCCGCGATGGCGAAATCGGTGCGGTGCCCGCCGGCGCCCCGCCGCCGCCCACGCAGCCGGAACCCCGACGTGCCCCACGCGCGAAGTCCGCCGCGCCCGCTCAGGACCAGCCGAAATTGCTTTGACAGGCGCGGCTTGGTAGAGATGCGGGCATGCTGATGTCATCCGGCGAAAATGCCGCAACGCTGATCTACGGCCCCAACGGTTTTCGCGTGATCCGGCCCGGTCGTTTCGTATCCTGCGTCGTCACGGGGGAGCCGATCGCCCTCGATGAATTGCGATATTGGAGCGTGGACCGGCAGGAACCTTACGCCACGGCCGAAATCGCCACCAAACGGCTGCTCGGCCAATCGTGATCCGGCTTGCCCCCGTGGCGGGGCTGGCGCTGGCCCTTGCGTCCTGCGCCGTCTTGCCGCCAACCGCTCAGCAGGCGCAAACCGCCCCGCAGCAAAGCGCGAATGTGCCCATCATACAGCCCGTCCAATTGCCGGAGCGGGAGGCGGAGCCGCAAGCCCTTCCCACGGGGCCGACCACCTTCGTCTATGCGGGCGAGGTCACGCAGGGCGGCTGGATACGCGGGCAGGTGCCCGCCGGCACCACCAGCGCTGCCTTGGATGGCCAGGCCTTGCGGATCGACGCGGAAGGGCGCTTCTTCGCCGCGTTTGACCGCGATGCGGGCGAAAAGGCCATCTTGCGGGCCGAACTGCGCGGCGGGCAGGCGGTCGAAAGCGTCATTTCCGTTTCTCCCCGCGCCTGGAATATCGAGCGGGTGAACGTCGCCCGCGCACCGGGCGGCCCCAGCGCCGCCTTCATGGAACGGCGTCGCCCCGAACTGGACCGGATCGGGGCGGCCCGCGCGATGGAAACCGGCGCGCAAGGATGGCGGCAGGACTTCATCTGGCCGGCGAAGGGCCGCATTTCCGGCCGTTTCGGATCGCAGCGCATCTATCGGGGGGAGCCGGGCGCCTATCATTCCGGGCTGGATATCGCGACGGGCGAAAGCGGCACGCCTTTCGTCGCCCCTGCCGACGGCGTGGTGGTGCTGGCGGCGCAGACGCCGTTCTCGCTGGAGGGCTATCTTCTCATCATCGATCACGGCAACGGGCTGAACAGCGCTTTCCTGCATTGTTCCAGCATTGCCGTGCGGGAAGGAGAGCAGGTCCGGCAGGGCCAGCATATTGGCAATATCGGCGCGACCGGCCGCGCCACCGGGCCGCATCTGCACTGGAGCATCAAGTGGCGCGATGCGCGTCTCGATCCGCTCCTGTTCCTTGGCCCGATGGGGTGAAACACCGGCGATGACGGGTAATCCGCGTCGCAAATGGCGGCGGCTGGCAGTGCTGGCAGCCGTTACGCCGCTGCTGGCCATCGTGACCTGCCACGATCAGCCTCCCCCGCCGGAACGGGGGGACTGGCTGCGTTTCACCACCCTGTCGGTCACGCGTCCCGAAACATGGCCCGCCGGGCTGACACTGGATGGGGCGTGGCGGCTGGAAAGCGCGCATCCCGATTTCGGCAGCTATTCCGCGCTGGTGCCGCTGCCGGATGGCCGGCTGGCGGCCTATAGCGATTCCGGGCGAATCCTGGGCCTGCGCGATCCGTCGCGCGGTTTCGCGCCTGTGCGGCTGGCAGTGGCCGCGATAGAGCCTGACGATCCGCGTCTTTCGAGCGATAGCGAATCGGCGACCTACGATCCTGCGACCGGCACATTATGGCAGGGATTCGAAGGCTGGCAGGGCATCAGGCGGCACCGGTCTGGCCAGACGATTCCCGAATCGGTGAAACCCGCCGCCATGGCGCATTGGCCTGAAAATGGCGGGCCGGAGGCGATGGTCCGCATGCGGGATGGCAGGTTCATCGTGATGGCGGAGCGGGATGGCGCAGTTTCCGTCCGTCCGGGCGAAGCGTTGCTGTTCCCGCGCGACCCGCTGCTGGGTGATGAGCCAATACATTTCCGCTTCGAGACGAAAAACGGTTTCCAGCCCACCGACATGGCGCAATTGCCGGATGGGCGCGTGCTGATCCTGCTGCGGGCGCTACGGCTGGGCCTGCCGCCGTTCCGCAGCCGGCTGGTCATCGCGGACCCTGCCGATATCGCGGCCGGGAAACAGTGGCAGTGGACGTGGCTGGCCGACATAGACGAGCCGGAACTGGCCGAGAATTATGAAGGATTGGCAGTGACCCCCGGGCCGAACGGCGGGGTCACAATCTGGCTGATCTCGGACGACAACGAATCCGACTTCCAGCGGACCTTGCTGTTGAAGCTGGCATGGATGCCAGGGGCCGGCACAGGGCGGGCAGTGCAGCAGGCACCATGAAAAAGGGCGCCGGGCCATGCCAGGCGCCCTCTGTCCCATGGCGAGACGCCGGGTCAGGCGGCGGCAGCGGCCTTCTTCAGCTCGCGCTTGACCTTCTGGGCGCTCTCGCTCAGCTTGTCGTCGGAAGTCTTCAGCAGCCAGTTGTCCAGCCCGCCATTGTGCTCGACAGAGCGAAGGCCCTGCGTGGACACGCGGAACTTGAAGCTGCGGTCCAGCTTTTCGGACATCAGCGTCACATTCTGCAGATTGGGCAGGAAGACGCGCTTGGTCTTGTTGTTGGCGTGGCTCACATTGTGGCCAACCTGGCGACCCTTGCCGGTCAGTTCGCAGATGCGCGACATGATGTTTCTCGTCCTGGTATCTCGGAAAGCGGCGCGCATAGCGGTGGGGCCGGGTTGCGTCAAGGCAAACCGCGCCCTAGCGCTGCTTTGCAATGACCCGCTGGCCCCTTCCACCGCCCATGGCGCAGGCGCTCGACCAGGCGCGGGAAGCCGCATTGGCGGGCGAAGTGCCGGTGGGCGCGGTGATCGTGCGGGACGGGAAAGTCATCGCCGCCGCCCATAATGCGCCGCGAGAATTGTACGATCCCACCGCCCATGCCGAATTGCTGGCGATTCGCCGCGCGGCATCGGTGCTGGGCAACGAACGGCTCGACGGTTGTGAATTATGGGTCACGCTGGAACCGTGCGCGATGTGCGCCGGCGGCATCGTGCATGCGCGAATCGCACGGCTGTACTACGGCGCTTCCGACCCCAAGGGCGGTGCGGTGGAACATGGGGCGAGGGTGTTCGACCAGCCACAATGCCTGCATCGTCCGGAAGTCTATTCGGGCATGGGCGGGGCAGAGGCGGCGGCACTGCTGCGCGCCTTTTTCGCCGAGCGCCGCGCTCCGCTATAGCCCGCGCCAGATGCGCACGTTCGCTGTGTCGCCGGGGCCAAAGCGTGCTTTGTCGCAGGCACGGGGCATGAAGTCCCGGCCGTAGCATAGCCGCATCTCCTCCAGCCAGCCGCGCGCATTGATTCGCAAACCGACATGCTCCGGCTTCCAGTGTCGATTCGCATCGGCGAATGCGCGCCTGATATCGCCGGCTGTCAGCCCTTCCTGGCGGGAGATCCGATCGAAGTCGGGCCAGCGCAGGCTGCCCCACAGAATGCGGGTCACGCGGAAATAGGTTTCGGGCCGGGGCACCATGCAGCTGCCATGCTTGGCCCATTCATGCGCCAGCAGCGCCGCGGAGGGCGTCATGCAGAGATTGCGGCGAATCTCCGTTGGCGAAGGCCGGTTGGCGGTAGAGCACCATTGCGGCCATGATCCGCCAGCTCCTTCGGGCCAGAGGCCATGGACGACGAAGCCGAAGCGGCCCCCTTGCCCGGAACATTGCTGGCGGTCGCGCGCGCTGTCCGTGCGCAGTCGGCAATATTCGGGGGACCAGCTGAGGGCGAGGGTATAGCCGGTGATCGGCATGTCCCGCACTGGCCCGTCGCGCCGGGGCTGGGGCACGCTGACCGGCCCCTGCGGAACCCGGCACTGATAGGCCTGCGCCCAGGCGGATTGTGCCGCGCCGGCAAGCGCGACAAGGACGAGAGCCGTGGCGGCCGCCCGGATCACAGCGGCGTGAAATCGAGCCCGATATCGGCGGCGGGCGCGCTCTGCGTCAGGCGGCCGACCGATACGTAATCCACCCCCGTCATGGCGATGGCGCCGATCGTTTCCAGCGTGACGCCGCCCGATGCCTCGGTCGGGACGCGGCCCGCCACCAATGCCACCGCCTCGCGCAGGATGGGCGTGGGCATATTGTCGAGCAGCAGATGGGTCGCGCCGGCATCCAGCGCGGGTTCGATCTGGTCGATCCGGTCCACTTCGCAGATGATGGCCGCCACCCCGGCGTTGCGGGCGCGTGCCACCGCCTCCGCCACGCCGCCTGCCACCAGGATATGGTTGTCCTTGATCATGGCGGCGTCCCACAGGCCCATGCGGTGATTGCGCGCGCCGCCCAGCCGTGTGGCGTATTTCTCCAGATGGCGCAGGCCGGGGATGGTCTTGCGCGTATCCAGCAGGGTGCAGCCGCTCTCCCCCATCGCATCCACATAGCGGCGCGTCAGCGTGGCGATGCCCGACAGATGCTGCACCGTGTTGAGCGCGCTGCGTTCCGCCGTCAGCATGGCGCGGGCGTTGCCGGCGAGGCGCATCAGCGGCGTGCCGGGCGCCACCCGCTCGCCTTCGCCCACCAGCGGTTCCAGTTCCATCGCGGGGTCTAGAGCGCGGAAGAAGGTCATGGCGATGGGCAGTCCCGCGACGGTGATGGCGTCGCGGCTGTCCATCACGCCGCTGAACCGGGCGTCGGCGGGGATGACGCTTTCGGCCGTCACGTCACGCCCGCCGCCCGGCAGGCCGGTGCCCAGATCTTCCGCCAAAGTGGCGTCAACGAATGTACCGAGGTCGAACCCCGTTAGCGCGAAATCACTCATGCCACCGCTGTGCCGCCTTTGCATGCGTCGCTCAAGCGGCAGCGGCGATCAATGCACGAAGCGGGCGACCACTTCGCGATAGGACCGGCTCACCTTCACCTCGGCGCCCGAGGCCAGCACCAGGAAACATTCGCCATTGGTGTGCGGCTTGACCTGGCGGACCTGATCGAGGTTCACGATGGTGGAGCGGTGGACGCGCTGGAACACGCGCGGGTCCAGCCGGCGTTCGAGATCCTTCATCGTTTCGCGCAGGATCAGCGAATTGTCGCCGGTGTAGATGCACATGTAATCGCCGGCGGCCTCGATATGCTCGATCGAATCGACATCCACACGGAAGATCTGGCCGCGATCCTTCACATTGATCATCTTCTCGTACCGGCTGGCACCGTCGTCATCCATGCGGATGTTCTCGATGGCGTCGGGCGCGACTTCCGCCAGCACGTCCTTCAGCTTCTCCGCCTCTTCGGCTGAGCGTTTTTCGGCGAGACGCTGGCGCACGCGTTCGATCGTGTCGGCCAGCCGGTCTTCGTCCACCGGCTTCATCAGATAGTTTACGGCATTGGCCTCGAACGCGCGAATGGCGTGTTCCTGAAATGCGGTCACGAAAACGAACAGGGGGGGATCGATATCCATCACGCCCTTCACCACGGAAAATCCGTCGAAACTGGGCATCTGGATGTCGAGGAAGACGAGATCCGGCTTTTCGGTCTTGATCGCGCGGATGGCCTCCCGGCCGTTCACGCAGGTTCCGATGATTTCGACATCCGGATGGGCTTCCAGCCGCAGCTGGAGGCCCTGGATGGCGAGTTTCTCGTCATCGACGATGAGGGTGCGAATGGTCATGCAAGGGTTCCAAGCGCCCGCTGTTCGGGCAGGGCGTTAACGTTTGAGGGGTCGTGTGGTTTCGGCGGGGGTGGCGGTTCGTCAGTCGGCAGGATTTCCAGCGGGATCTCGATCACCACGGTAAAGCCGCCTTCGGGGGGATTGCGGATCTCGAACAGGTGATCGTCGCCATAGGCCTGCGCCAGACGGTCGCGGATATTGACCAGGCCGACACCGGTGGACGATGTCGCCGTGCGCAGATGGCCCGTGCTGTCCCCGGGCCGCGATTGCAGGCCGGGGCCGGTGTCGGACACGGTAACCCGCAGCCGGTCGCCCAGGGCCTGCGCCGACAGGCTGATCCGGGCGCCTTCCTCCTGCGGGGACACGGCGTATTTGATGGCGTTTTCCACCAACGGTTGCAGCAGCAGCGATGGAATGGTCGCGTTGGCGGCGGCCGGGTCAATCTTGAAGGACGTGCGCAGCCGTTCCTCGAACCGCATCCGTTCGATATCGAGGTAGAGCTTCAGGGTGTCGACCTCCTGCTCCACCGTCACCTTGCCGCCCGGCTCCGTCACCAGAGTATGCCGCAGGAAACTGGAAAGGCGCGTCAGCATCGCGTTGGCGGGTTCGGTCTGGCGCAGCAAGACGAGCGTGCTGATCGAATTGAGCGTATTGAACAAGAAGTGCGGGTTGAGCTGGTAGCGCAGCATGGCGAGTTGAGCGCTGGTGGCCTGCGCTTCCAGCCGTTCCAGCCGGTCTGCCTGTTCTTCGACCTGCAGGTAGTAGTTGATGGCGTAATAAAGCGCCGACCATGCCCCCAGCAATGTCATGTCGAGATAGAACACGCCCAGCACCAGCGGCGCGAAGCTGGCATCCGTGCGGGCCTGATAGAGGGACAGCGTCCAGCCATTGATGGTGGCCGAAACCAGCACGGCGATCATCAGCGTGAGCAGCGTCGTCAGCCAGGTGACGAGCGGGCGGCGATTGATGAGGCGCCCATACACCACCGACATGATGAGGCTGATCGAAAAGCCGGTGATGGTGGCGATCAGCGTGGTGACGAGGAAGTTGAGCGGCTTGTCATTGGCCACGTTGGTGACGACGCGCAGCAGCATCGCGCCGCCCCAGCCAAACACCTGCAACCGCCAGAAGGCCCGGTTCTTGTCCGCGAAGAAGGGTGCGGAACCGAAGGACAGGAAGCCGCCCTTGCGCCTTTGCTGATCCGGCCGGGCGGCGTCTGCCGGAACCTTGCGGCGGGCCAGCCTGTCGCGCGCCAGCCGCGCTACGGGGGACAGCGCGCTCAGCTTTTTCGAGCCCGCTCTATGGCATCGCCGATCGTGTCCGCTCCGACGGCGCCGTTCAGCGCCTCGTCGCCCACGACCCAGCCGGGGGTGCCATTGATGCCAAGCCGTTCCGCCAGCCTCGCGTTCTGTCGCAGCTGGTCGTCGAAGATGCCGCTGGTGATGGCGGCGCGGGCAGTCTCGAGATTGATGCCGGCGCGGGTCGCGGCCGCTTCGATCGTGTCGGCGGAAGGGGGGCCAAGTTCGAACATGGCATCGTGGAACGCGCGGTACTTGCCCTGCTGCGCGGCGGCGAGCGCCATGCGCGCCGCATCCACGCTTTCCGGCCGGAGGATCGGATATTCCCGCACCACGACCTTGAGGTCGGGATTTGCGGCGATCAGCCGGTCCACGTCAGCCAGGCTCTGGCGGCAGAAGGTGCAGGCATAGTCGGAGAACTCGACCAGCGTGACCGACCCCTCCGGGTTGCCCATCACAGCGCCGGGAAAGGGGCTTTCCAACTGGCTGCGAATGGGGTTGATCCGCGTCGCCATGTCCCGCTGCTGCAGCACCTGCATGGCTTCCGGCAGCACTTCCGGGTTCGCAAGCAGATATTCCCGCGTGGCATCCCCGCCCAGGCCGGAGAATTGCCAGATCGCGGCGCCGGCGAAACCGGCGGCGAGGGAAATGAGGACGGTAAGAGGCCAACGCATCGAATCGGACTACTTGCGCTTGTCCTTGCGTTCAAGCTCTGCGCGGGCCTGCATCGCGACATCCTGCGCCCGTATCCAGTCGGTCGATCCTTCCGGCAGGCCGCGCAGCGCCGCTTCCGCGCTATACAGCGCCTGCTGGGCCTGATCGCTCATGATCTGCTGTTCGGCGCTGGCAAGCCGGGCGCGCGGGATGTCTCCCTTCGTCCCATAGACCATGCCCAGCTGATACCATGCGAAGGGGTTTTCACGGTCACGTCCCACCGCCGCGCGTAATACCCGCTCCGCCTCTTCGAGATTTTCCGAATTTTCCGTCGCCAGCAAGGCATGGCCGAACATGGATGCGATCAGCGGCGTGCTGCGGGAATAGCGGGTCGCCTCCCTCAACGGCTCCAGCGCCTCGTTCGGGCGGCCGGATTCGAGCAGGACCTGTCCCTTCAGTTCCAGGAAATAGGGGTCTTGCGGATCGGTGGCGAGCAAGGCGTCGGTTTCCGCCAGCGCCTCATCCATGCGGGCCTGCTTGTGATAGGCATAGGCGCGGGCATATCGCGCGGGGATGCTGGTCAGATGTTCGGGATAGGCATTCAGCGTCTGCTGCGGGTCGGCCATGTAGCCATAAAGCTTGGCCTTGATCCGTTCGAACCGCCGCTGCTGATCCGCATCCGGCGGGGTATCCCACGCGGGATCGGCGCGGTAATCCCGCTCCAGCCGCGAAATACGGTCGCCTGACAAGGGGTGGGTCCGGGCGAACCCCGCTTCCTCGTCCTGCCGGATGCCGTAGCGGAATTCCAGATTCTGGAGCTTCTTGAAAAAGTTGAGCGAGCCTTGCCCGGTGATGCCCGCCTTCGAAAGGAACTGCGCGCCCGCGGCATCGGCGCTGGCTTCCTGCGTGCGGTTGAAAGCGAGATAGCTGCCCATCGCCGCCTGCTGGCCCATCGCCATGGCGCCCATCGCTGCATCGCCGGCCCCGGCCAGCGCGGCCGCGACGCCGACCAGCAGGGAAACCAGCGTGATGGAGGTCGCGCGGCTCATGCCCTCATACGCGCGGATGATGTGCCCGCCGGTGATGTGCCCCAGTTCATGCGCCAGCACGCCCTGCACCTCGTTGGCGGTATCGGCGGCGTTGATCAGCCCGGAATGGACATAGACGCGCTGTCCCCCGGCGACGAAAGCGTTGATGGACGGGTCGCTGACCAGCACCACGTCGACCGATCCGGCCGGCATCCCGGCGGCCACCGTCAGCGGATCCATCATTTCCTGCAACAGCGCTTCCGTTTCGGCATCGCGCAGAATGGACTGCGCGGCCGCGGGCTGGGCTGCGAGGATCACGCAGGCGAGGAAGCCCAGCAGGGTCGAAAGCGGGCGAAAACGGGCGGGCATCGGTGCCATTGCTAAGGCTTTGACCCCTGAACGGCGACTGAAGCGCATGCTTGCTGGGCGGATGCGGAAACGGCGCATGAGGCCAGCCTAGGGCTGGCCGGCAGGCTTGCCTATCGGAATTGTGGCGACGGGAAGGTCTGGCGCGGATCTGTCATGCCGTCAGGTGCTTGGCGGCCCGATCGACCAGCTTGCCGTCGTCCGACACTTCGCCCAGCATCAGCACTTCGCCTTCACCGGTGCGGCGGATCATCACCAATCCGAATTCGCGCCCATCCCCTGCCACGGACGAAAGCGGTTGCGCCTCCATCTCGCGCAGCTTTCGGGCGAGGCGCGCAGGCGGGCCGTCGCGGCGGGCGGTTGGCTTGCCGGTCTGGTCGCGGCGCCAAGCCCGTTCTGCCTGCACGATCGCCTTCAATCCGCCTTCGGTTTCCCGCAGCAGTTCCGCCAGCGCACCGCGCGGCACGGCGTTGCGCTGGGCATAGGACAGCACGGCCGCATATTCGGTTAGCCGCGTCTTGTCGTAATCCGCGCCGAAGACCAGTTTCGTGATCGGCGTCATCGGGGCGCGATCCTGCCGCTTCAGCCCGGCATCGGCCAGCAATTCGGCGAAATCGCCGGGCGCATCGGCCGATGCCAGCGCAAAATCATGCGCCCGGCTGATGGCTTCATAAAGGAAATTGCGCGTGCGATCCTCGCTGCCGCGCACGGCATTGGCCATGTCGCGTGCCGCGGCCAGCCAGTCCCCCAGAACCATGTCCCGGGGATCGGCCATGGCCAGAGGGGGCGAAGGCGCTTGTTCATCCCCATCCGGCAGCATGATGTGTTCCAGCCCGAATTGCGGGCGCGGCATGGCATCGTAAAGGCCGGAACGCGCATGCTCGGGCGCGCTGGATGCGCCGGTGCGGGGGCCATCCGCCCATTCGGTGAGGCTGGCGGCCACCCCGGTGCCGGCGGCAGGTTCCGCCATCTGGCCGATTTCCAGCAGCAATTCGTCGGTCGTGTTCTGATCGGCGATCTCGCGCCAGTTGATGACCCCGTAGATGAAATCGATCGTGTCATCATCGGTGGAGAAGGGCAGCAGGATTCCGCGATAGAGGATCGTCGACCCGCGCTGGTTCACGAACTCCGCCTCGAAGCCGATCGGCGCCTTGTTGGCCAGGATTTGCATGTAATGATCGGTGATGCGGCTCAGCAGCGAACGGCTGGGCACATCGGCCAGCGTGCGGATATGCGCATGGCCCGCCTCGCATTCTTCCGCCAGCGTCGCACCGAGATAGGCGATGGCCGGATTTTCGACCCCGGCGGAGAAATCGAGCAGGACGCTGTAGGGGCCGAAATCTGGAAGCTGGTCCGGCTCCAGATCCTCCACGGAAGGCAGATGCCGGTCGCCCAGCAGGCTGGCCCAGTGATTATAGGCGCGCACCTGCATCCGGCGCTCGTCCTGCCCGATGGCGGCAGGCGGTCCTTCCTGGTGATGGTCTTCTTCTTCGAAGTCGTAATCGTCCTGGTTTTCCAGGTCTTCGAAGCTGCCCCGCAAAGTATCCATCTCTCAGGCTCGCTCTTCTTGCATAGTGGGGCGAAGATGGCGCGGCATGGTAAATTTCCGGTAAACCCGCAGCCCGCGCTACAGCATGTAACGCATGCGGATCCGGGCGAGGGTGGGCTGGTTGCCCACCGTGATGGCCGCATCGTCGAAGCGGGGCGGGCCGAAGCGGACGGGCGCATCGCGGGAAAAGCCGAATCCTTCCCGCGGGATCATCGACAGGGCACGATCGATTCGGCCGTTTTCATTCTCGTCATGCACCAACGCTATGGCGTAGCGGCCGGGCGCCACGCCGGTGAAGTCCATATGCATTCCGTCCCGGGCTGGCAGCACCAGGCTGTAACTGCCTTCCGGGCAATCCGGGAAGCCCTTCGCCTGCGCGGTGATGCAGGCGCGCACGACGCCCTTTTCAGACCGCAGCCCCGTCACCACCACGCTGACCTCCGCCCCGGCTGCGGGCTGTTGCGCACCCGCCTGAACAGAAGCGATAGCCGCGAGGGTCAGGGCTGCGCCAAGCCGCGATCCGTGGCGCAGAGCCGGTCCCAGAAACGGAAATAGAGGCCGTAATTGCATCGATACTCGTCATGATGGCGCTGGTGATGGCTGGCCGTTATCAGCCAGCCGCCCAGCCGGGAATGAACAAGGGCACGGGGAAACATTTCCCATCCCATATGATTGGTGACGCCCATCAGGGTCATGATCGCCAGCACCATGCCCAGCACCGCGACATGAATGGGCACGATGAAGACCAGCAGCGGGATGACGATGGCGCCGGTCAGCGCCTCGATCGGATGGAAGCTCATGGCAGCCCACGCCGTGGGCGGGCGGCTGGCATGATGCACGGCATGGGCGATGCGGAACCAGCGCGGGCGATGCATCAGCCGATGCGTCCAGTAGAACCAGCTATCGTGCAGGACGAGATAGAGGAGCAGCGACAGCGGCAGGTACCACAGCGGCCAGGCGTCCCATTCGGTATAGATCCGGGTCCAGCCCCTGTTCTGCCAGCCCCAGGCGACGATGCCGGCCGGAATCCCGTAAATCGCGGCGGAAGCAAGCGACCAGCCGATTTCCCTGCGCATCTGCGGGCCGAGGGTTCGGTAAAGGCCGGGCCGGACACGGTTGGTCGCCCAGGCGAAGCCGCCGCTCGTCAGCAGGTAACGGACCGCGACGATGGCCGTCATGGCCAGTGCGGACAGGGCGATCGCAGCGATCATGACGCCGCTATGCGCCGGTATCCGCGTCCTGCCCAGTCACGCAAAACCGCGCCGGGTGGAATATGGGGCGGGATCACCCGGGATAGCGGGGAAATGCGGGGAGGGCGTTGAGCCCTTCCATCCACGCCAGCCGCTCCGCCACCTGGATTTGCGCGCCGGGCGGATAGGATGCTGCATCGTCCAGCGTGGCGGACTGGATGTCGACGATGCCCGGCAGCATATCCTCGTTCACGAAATAAAGGCCGGTTCCGCAATTGCCGCAGAAATGCCGGATGGAGGCGCCGGAGCCATTATAGGATTTCGCCTGCCCGCTGGTGACGCGAAAGCTGGCGGATGGCACCGCCAGCCAAGCCGTGGCCGGTGCGCCGGACGATGCGCGGCAATCCGCGCAGTGACACAGCGCATGGTGGAGAACCTCGCCCTCCGCTTCGTAGCGAACCTCTCCACACTGACAGCCGCCTTGCAACATTCCTCGCCTCCGTTCGATTCGATATGGAACGTATCACGAACAGGCGGCGCGCCCAATGTCAGACCAGCGAAATGTCCGGTGCATCTTCCTGTTTCATGCCGACGAGGTGATAGCCGGCATCGACGTGATGCACCTCGCCCGTCACGCCGGAGGACAGGTCGGACAGCATATAGAGCCCGGCCCCGCCCACATCCTCGATCGTGACATTGCGGCGCAGGGGCGAATTCAGCTCGTTCCATTTGAGGATATAACGGAAATCGCCGATGCCGCTGGCGGCCAGCGTCTTGATCGGCCCGGCGCTGATCGCGTTGACGCGGATTCCCGCCGGACCCAGATCGTTGGCGAGATATTGCACGCTGGTTTCCAACGCGGCCTTGGCCACGCCCATCACGTTGTAATGGGGCACGACCTTTTCCGCGCCGTAATAGGTCAGCGTCAGGATGGACCCGCCATTCGGCATCATGTCCGCCGCCCGCTTCGTCACCGCGACGAGCGAATAGGCAGAGATGTTCATCGTCATCAGGAAATTGTCGAGGCTGGTGTCGACATACTTCCCGCGCAGTTCGTTCTTGTCCGAAAAACCGATCGCGTGGACGACGAAATCGATCGTGTCCCAGCGTTGGCGCAGCTTGTCGAATGTCGTGTCCAGCGCGGCCATGTCGGACACGTCGCATTCCAGCAGGAAATCGGATCCAAGCTGCTGCGCCAGGGGCTGCACGCGCTTCAGCAGGGCTTCGCCCTGATAGGAGAAAGCCAGTTCCGCCCCATGTTCCGCCAGTTGCTGCGATATGCCCCAGGCCAGCGATTTGTCGTTGGCGAGGCCCATTATCAGGCCGCGCTTCCCTTTCATCAGCAAGGTCATGAGGTGCCGTTCTCCGTCTTATTACTGGCCGCTGCGGAGCGTGCCCTGTTGTCGGCCTGCCCCACCCAATCTTGTGTTTCTTCCGGCGTTTCCGCCATGGCCGCGTTCAGTTCCGCACCCATCACCATCCCTAGTCCCACCAGCCAGAAAAAGAAAAGCGCGATCATCATCCCGGCCAGAGATCCGTAGGTTGCGTTGTAGCTGAAGACACTGCGCAACAGGGGCGGCAAAGCCATGGTCACGCAGAACCACCAGGCCGTGACGAGCAGCACGCCCGGCCATTTCGGATAACGCCGGCTGCGATAGGCGGTGGGGGTGAGGGTGTAGAACAGCAGATATAGCGATCCGAACAGCGCCAGCGTGGGCACGGCCCGCGAAAAGGCCAGATCGTCCACCAGGCTGGTCAGTTCGGGGAAATAGGCATCCACGACCTGCTCCACCGCGCCGATCACCACCTGCGCGATCAGGCTCAGCATCAGCAGGATCACCGCGCCCACGATGATGCCGGTCGAAAACAGGCGGTATTTCCAGATTGCCTGCGTCGCGCGCGTGCCATAGGCCCGGCGCAGCAGGTCGCGAATGGTTTCGACCAGGCTGCTAACCGTCCACAGCCCGAACAGTCCGCCGGCCCATAACAGCCAGCCGCTGCGCTGTTCGATGACCTGGCGGGCGGCGGGGCCGATCACTTCGCCGACCACCGGCGGCAGGGCAATCAGCACTGCGTCGATGGCGGCGGCCCGATCCCCTTCCTCTCCGAACAGCGAGAAGATTGCCGCGCCGGTTATGAAGAAGGGGAAGATCGCCAGCATCGACATGTAGGCGAGGTTGCCCGCATGGATGAAGCCGTCATTGAAGGTGCCGATGGCGACGCGCTTCGTCACTTCGAAGGCGCGCGTGCCGGGCCCCATCTTGCGCACGACTTCCTGGCGCCCGCGCATAAGCGCCGCCCTGCGCCGCCCTTCCGGGGTCAGATCCGGCACCGGCGTGCCGGGATCGTCCTGTTCGCTGAGGCCGGGCGGTGCCATTCACCGGCGTTTAGCAGCCGGCCCCGAACTGTCGAGCGGGTTCAGACGCCCAAAGCAGCCCGCGGGTTGCCGCTGTCGCGCCAGCCTTCGAGCCGGCCGGCAAGGTCCGACAGGTCGGCCGGAAGCTGGATCTGCAATTCCACCAACTGGTCCCCGCGGCCCCCGCCCTTGCGCGAAAAGCCCTTGCCCTTGAGGCGCAGCAGCTTGCCGGAGCCGGAACCGGGCGCCACCGTCAGCAACACCGCGCCATCGACGGTGGGCGCACGCACTTTCGCGCCGTTGATAGCTTCGTCCAGCGTAATCGGCAATTCCAGCCGCACATCGTCGCCCTGCCGGGTGAAGAAGGGATGGGGATCGATCTGCACCGTGACCAGCGCATCGCCAGCACCGCCGGGGCCGGCTTCCCCCTTGCCCTTCAGTCGCATCTGGGTGCCGCTTTCGACACCGGCGGGCAGCTTCAGGTCGATGGTCTTCCCATCGCTCAGCGTGATGCGCTGGGGCTGGAGCGTGGCCGCATCGGCGAAGGGGACCGTCAGGCGATAGGAGACATTCGCGCCGCGCTGCGGCGGCGGTGCCCCGCGCGAAAAACCGCCGCGCGCGCCTTGCGAAAACCCGCCTGCCCGGCCGCCGAACAACCCGTCGAAAATATCGCCCAGGTCCATGTCGTCCTGCGTGCCGAAACCTTCGAAATCGCGGGCGCTGTAATTCCTGCCGCCGCCAAAGCCGCCGGCCTGCCCGCCGAAACCGCCGCCAAAGGGCATGGCCGGATTGCCATCGGCGTCGATCTCGCCCCGGTCGAACTGGGCGCGCTTGTCCTTGTCGGACAGGAGATCATAAGCCCGCGTGACCTGAGAGAACCGTTCCGATGCAGCGGGATTGTCCCTGTTCCGGTCGGGATGCAATTCCTTCGCCAGCTTGCGATAGGCCGATTTGATGTCCGATTCGCTCGCGCCGCGCGCAACGCCCAGGGTTGCATAAGGATCTGCTGCCATGGTGTATCAGCTAGGTAATGCAATGACCGGGCGCAAGCGGCACCTTTCCACGGCATGCATGGGGCGATAGGTCGTGGGTATGACCCAGCACCTCGCCGACAGCGCCGCCGATGCCATCCCCGACAGCGATCCCTTCGCCCTGTTCGATGCATGGCTTGCCGAAGCACAGGCCACAGAACCGAACGATCACAACGCCATGGCCCTTGCCACCGCGACGGCGGACGGGCTGCCTTCTGTGCGGATGGTGCTGCTGAAGGGGCACGGGCCGGACGGCTTCGTGTTCTACACCAATGCGCACAGCCGCAAGGGCGGCGAGATCCGCGCCAATCCCCATGCGGCCCTGCTGTTCCACTGGAAGAGCCTGCGCCGCCAGATCCGGATCGAAGGCCCGCTGGAAGAAGTGCCGCCTGCCATGGCCGACGATTATTTCCATTCCCGCGCGCGCGATTCGCAGCTCGGCTCCGCCGCGTCGGACCAGTCCCGCCCCCTCGACCGGCGGGAGACCTATCTGTCGCGCGTGGAAGAATTGCGCACCCGCTATGACGGGGCCGAAGTGCCGCGCCCGCCGCACTGGACAGGGTTCCGCCTTACGCCGCAACGAATCGAATTCTGGATCGACCGCGCCAATCGCCTGCACGAACGCCGCCGGTTTCAGCGCGATGGCGCGCGCTGGACCAGCTCGCTGCTCTATCCCTGAGGAGGCGAAGCGAAATGGACAGGTTCCTGCCCTATTGGCATGTGGATGCCTTCGCCGCCCGGCCTTTCGCGGGCAATCAGGCCGCCGTGATGATCCTGCCCGCATGGCTGCCCGACGATGCGTTGCAGGCCATCGCGGCAGAAAATAATTTTGCTGAAACCGCCTTTGTCGTGCGGGACGCTACGGGAGGGGCTGACTGGCTGCTGCGCTGGTTCACCCCGGCATGCGAAGTGCGGCTATGCGGCCATGCCACTCTGGCGAGCGGCCATGTGCTGCTGACGCGCGATGGCGGGGAGCAGGTGCGCTTTGCCACGCGGCAGGCCGGGATGCTGGAGGTGCGGCGTTCAGCGGCCGGGTATGAACTGGCCCTGCCGGCCATCCCGGCCGCGCCGTTCGACTGGCCGGATGCAGGCCGCCTGCTGGGCGCAGAGCCTGCGCTGCTGCGCCGCAATCCCGATGGCTACACGCTCGCACTGTTCGAGCGGGAGGAGCAGGTACTGTCCCTCAGGCCCGATTTCCGCGCGCTTGCGGGGTTGGGGGCGGATCAGTTCATCTGCACCGCGCCGGGCAGCCGCACCGATATCGTCAGCCGCGTCTTCGTCCCCGGCGCGGGCGTGGACGAGGACAGCGTGACCGGATCGGCCCATGCCGTGCTTGCGCCATTCTGGGCGGAGCGGCTGGGGCAAAGCGCATTCAGCGCCCATCAGGCCTCGCATCGCGGCGGCGATATGGCTTGCCGGGTGGAGGGTGACCGGGTCTGGCTCGGCGGACCATGCGTGACCGTGGTGGAAGGGCGCTTCTACCTGCCGGGATAAAGCGCGACGATATCCGCCAGTGCCGATACCAGCGCGGGCCGATCCGCCTCGTCCGTCTTGCCGAACCGCACGATGGTCAGCTTCTGGTCGGGCGATACCAGTATGTATTGGCCAAGGTGGCCGACAGCGGCGAACAGCGTGTCCGGCCCGTCCTGCGGGAACAGCACCTGCCGGTCGGTATCCGAATCGCGGTTGAGCCACAGCATCGCGCCGTAATCCGGTGCGCGCGGACTTTCGTGTTTCATGAAGTCGATCCAGCCGCGCGGCACCAGCTGCGCGCCGCGGACAGAACCGCCATGGCGCAGGAATTCGCCGAAACGCGCCCAGTCCGGCGCGCTGGCCCAGATCATTGCCCCGCCGATCATCGTGCCGGCCTGATCGTATTCGGCGGTCAGGCTGGGCATGCCCAGCGGCACCGCGATGCGCGAATCGAGGAAATGCGCGACTGCCGCCTGGCGCTGGTCGGCCGATTCGCCGGGCGCGAGAACGCGCGCCGCGATGTCGGAAAGGATCGTTGCCGTCGGGGTGGAATAATCGAACACGCGGCCCGGTTCGTGTTCCAGGGGCTGGGCTTCGGCCCAGTTCGCCATATCGTCGCGCCCATCCAGAAACATCATCCGCACTTCGGGCGAATTATAGACCGGCTCCACCTTCTCCTCATGCCGCAAGCCCGACCGCATCTGCAGCAATTGGCGCAGCGTGATCGCGCCGCGCGGATCGCCGCTGCGCTGCCAACGTTCGATGGGTGGCGATTCGTCCAGGAACAGGCGGCCATCGGCCACCAGCATCCCGATCATAACGCCGGTCATGGTCTTGGACACGGACCAGCCGAGGAATCGCGTATCGGGGCCGTATCCTTCGGCATAACGCTGCGCTGCCGTCTCGCCTTCATGCAGCACGATCAGGGCGCGGGTTTCGCCGATATCGTCCCGCGTGAACAGCGCGTCGACGGCGCGCGCCAGCTTCTCCCGATCGACGCCGGGGTGCTGCGCCACGGCTTCCAGCGCGCCCGGGGGCAATGGGGGCAGGGGCGGCGGACCGTCTTCTCCGCAACCGGCCAGCAGCAGGGCTGGCAGCAGCAGGAGCATCGGTATAGGGGAGCGGCGCGGCGTCATCGGGGCGCCTCCATCCTCCAGGCCCGGCACTATGGCAACCGCAAAGCGCAGCAGATCGTACAGGCCGAGTCTCGGGCCATCCCTGGTGCTGGCGGCGCTCGTCCTGCTGGGCGCGATCGCCTTGCTGTATCACGAACAGATCAGGGGCTATTCCGATACCGGCACGGCCTTCGGCGCGCGCACCGCCTGTTCCTGCCGCTACGTCGCCGGACGCGAATTGTCGGATTGCCGCAAGGATTTCGAACCGGGAATGGCGTTCGTGTTCCTGAGCGGGGATGACGATGACCGGCGCGTCACCGCCTATTTCCCGCTCCTCGCCAGCCAGACCGCAAGCTATCGCAAGGGGTATGGCTGCGTGCTGGAACCGTGGGACGGCTGATCAGCCCCGGATCGTGTCCTCGATCCAGCCGCCGCCCACTACCCGGCTGCCGGCATAGAGCACCGCCGCCTGTCCCGGCGCGACGCCGAACTCAGGGTTCTCGAAACGAATCGTCGCCTCTGCGCCGTCGCCCAACTGCCCTTCCAGCATTACCGGAACTGGCCGCGCCATAGACCGGACCTTGGCCAGCAATGGCCCTTCCGGCACCGGACCGATGCGGTTGGTGCCGCTGATTCGCGCTCCGGCCACGGCCAGCAGCCGCTTGGGGCCAACCCGCAGTTCGGCGCGCTGGGCGTCGATGCCCACGACATAGAGCGGTTCGGGCTGACCGCCGATCTCCAGCCCGCGGCGCTGGCCCACAGTATAATGGACCACGCCGGCATGGTCGCCCAGCCGCTCGCCCGTCTCGGCATGGATGATCGCGCCCGGCTGTGCCCCTTCGGGCCGCAGCGACTTCACGATGCGGGCGTAATCGCCGTCCGGCACGAAACAGATATCCTGGCTGTCCGGCTTCGCCGCCACGGCCAGGCCGAACCCTTCGGCCAGCCGGCGCACCTCCTGCTTGGGCAATCCGCCAAGGGGGAAGCGCAGGAAATCGAGCTGTTCCTCCGTGGTGGCGAACAGGAAATAGGACTGGTCCCGCGCAGGATCGAGCGCCCGGTGAAGCTCCGCCCCGGCCGCGCCTTCGATGCGGCGGACATAATGCCCCGTCGCCAGGCAATCGGCGCCCAGTTCGCGCGCCATGCGCAGCAGATCGGTGAATTTAGGCCCCATATTGCAGCGAATGCAGGGGATGGGCGTGCGCCCGGCGAGGTAATCGTCGGCGAACCGCTCGACCACTTCCTCGCGGAAGGCGCTTTCGTGGTCGAAGACATAATGGGCGATTCCCAGCCGGTCCGCCACCTGGCGCGCATCGCGGATGTCGTCCCCCGCGCAGCAGGCGCCCTTGCGCCCCGTGGCTGCGCCATAATCATAAAGCTGCAGTGTGATGCCGATCACTTCCGCCCCGGTGGATGCCGCCAGTGCCGCCACCACCGAACTGTCCACGCCCCCCGACATGGCGACCACGATGCGGCATTCAGCCGCAGGCCTCGGCAGGTCGAACAGGCTGGCCGCTTCCGCAGCAGAGGCGGGCAGGGTGTGAACGGGTGCATTCATGGTGCTGCCCATACACCTGTGCATTCCGCGCGCAAAATCCAGCCTTCGATTGCGGAAACGGGTTTCCCTTTCGGGGATTTACCCGATCTTGATCCTTTGCGGGCTAATCGCCTGGCCATGTATGAAGGCAAGCCACCGCAACGCGCCGCACCGCTTTTGGCGGATGCGCATGTGACCCATAAAGGATTGAGCGCGCTGTCGTGGGATCAGTTGGTCACTCGCCTCACCCTTGCGAAAGCAGCGCGGGAAGCCGCTTTGCGCAACAGTGAAGCGACCGACGATGGGCGCGGTTCGCCTGCTGATTGGCACGTTTCTGCGCATTACGATGGTAAAGGCGACGTTTACCATAATGCTTCAGGCAATCGCAAAGCGGTCGCAGGCAAGGTTGGCGCCAGAGAAGCCGCCGGAGAGGCGCGCCGGGGAAGCCAATGATCGAGAACCAGAAAATCCGTCCTGCCCAGGTTATCGGGCCGTTGGGAGAGCCGCTGACGCTTGCCGACCTGCCCCCGGCCAATACCAAGCGATGGGTGGTGCGCCGCAAGGCGGAGGTGGTTGCGGCCGTCAATGGCGGGCTGCTGAGCATCGACGACGTGCTGGAGCGTTATGGCCTGACACTCGAGGAATTTGCAGGCTGGCAGCGCGCTGTCGATCGTTCGGGCATGCAGGGCCTGCGGGTCACGCGTCTCCAGCATTACCGCGATCTCTACGAACGTCAGCTCAAATACTGAACAGTCGAAGCGTCCGGGTCCGCCCGTAAGTCACCAGCCAGCCCGGCCGTTGGGGAACGGATGGGGGCTGTTGCCGTTCTTGCCGCAGTGCGCACAGCAAAAAGTGCCATCGCAGCAGGAGGAGTGACCAATGGCTTGGATCGTAGCAATCATCGTGGGCGGCATCATCGGCTGGATTGCCAGCATGATCATGAATCGCGACGCTTCGATGGGGATTTTCTGGAACATCATCGTCGGTATTGTCGGTTCTTTCATCGGCCGTTTCATCGGGTCGCTGATTGGCGTGGCGCCGACCCTGACCGAATTCAGCGTCCCGGGTCTGTTGATGTCGCTGCTTGGCGCCGTCGTGCTGCTGGGTATCGTGAATATGATTCAGCGCGGCCGCGTTCGGTAGGCGCCCGGACAATTTGATACAAAAAATGCGAAGCCGGGCTGCAGCCGCAGTCCGGCTTATTCGCGTGATTTCGCCATTGTCTTCCGTCGAACAATAAATGTCGTTGATGGAGCGCCTCGTTGCGGGGATTGCCCGCTGCGTCTATGCGCGGCCTTCATACGCGGCATTATGATGCGCCGCAGTATCAACTATGATATGGCCTCGCCCCTGTGAGGCTGCGGGGCAGTGGCACAAATGAATTACGAAGCAAAAGTGTCGGATATCGATCACGCCACCGTGGTTGAGACGGAGGATGCGCTGGAACCCCGCGCCCCCCGGCGGCGGCGCACCGTCATCATCATTGCCCTGGTCGTCGCTGCCCTGCTGATCGGCGCGATGCTGATGTTCTTCGGTGGGAAGGATGAATCGCCCTTTCCGCCGCCACAGGGGGATCAGATTCCCACCGTTTCGGTGATCGCCCCGCAATCGGCAACCGTGCAAGGCATGATCAACGCAACCGGCACGCTTGCTGCCCGGCGGGAAATGCCGGTGGGCGTGGTGGGCGAAGGCGGCCGCGTGGTCTCCGTCCAGGTGGAACCCGGCGATTTCGTGCGCGCTGGCCAGGTGCTGGCCGTGATCGACCGTTCGGTGCAGACGCCGCAGGCAACTGCCCTCGCGGCGCAGATCGATGTCGCCCGTGCCGATGCGGAACTTGCCCAGGCCGATCTCGACCGCGCCCTGCAACTGGTGGACCGGGGCTTCATCTCCAAGGCTGATGTGGACCGGTTGACGGCCACTCGCGATGCGGCCCGCGCGCGGGTGTCGGTTGCGCAGGCCCAATATGCGGAACGGCGCGCTCGCAACGACCAGTTGAATATCGTCGCGCCGGATGCCGGTCTCGTCTTGGAACGGAATGTGGAGCCGGGGCAGGTTGTCGGCTCCGGGTCGGGCGTGCTGTTCTCGATCGCGCGGGGCGGGCAGATGGAACTGCGCGCCAATCTCAGCGAGGACGATCTCGCCGATATCGCGGTGGGAACTGTCGCCACGGTCACGCCCGTGGGCGCCGCCAAGAGTTTCGCTGGCGAAATCTGGCAAATCTCCCCGGTCATCGATCAGGACAATCGCCAGGGCATTGCCCGCATCGCCCTGCCGTCCGATCCCTCGATCCGGCCCGGCGGCTTCGCTTCCGCACAGATCGCGCGCGGCGCCATCGTTGCGCCCAAGCTTCCTGAAAGCGCTATCCTGTCGGACGAGAAGGGCAGCTTCGTCTATGTCGTGACGGCGGATGACAAGGTCGAACGGCGCAATGTGACGACCGGGGTCGTGACTGCGGAAGGCATTGCCGTGACGTCCGGCCTCCAGGGCGGGGAAAAGGTCGTGGCGCGCGCGGGCGGCTTCCTCAACCATGGCGACAGGATCAAGCCGGTCGACATGGTTGCCGATCAGGCAGCCGGGAAATGAACTTCCGCAACATTTCCGCCTGGTCGATCCGCAACCCGATCATTCCGATCGTGTTGTTCATCGGCCTGACGCTGGCCGGGCTGGTCTCGTTCATGCGGATGGACGTGAACGGCAGCCCGGATATCGATTTTCCGGCGGTGATCGTCACCATCTCGCAGCCGGGCGCCGCCCCCAGCGAGATCGAGACGCAGATCACCCAGAAGGTCGAAGCCGCGGTGCGCTCCGTGAACGGGGTGGACGAAATCCAGTCCACCACCAGCGAAGGCAGCAGCACCACCACCGTGCAGTTCGTGATCGGGACCGATTCGAACGAGGCGGTGAACGAGGTGAAGAACGCGGTCGATCAGATCCGCAGCGACCTTCCCGACGGCATCCTGGAGCCGTTCGTCAACAAGATCGAAGTCGGCGGCAGCGGGCCGATCGGCTATTTCGCTGTCAGTGCCGACGATATGACGATGGAACAGCTCAGCTGGTTCATCGACGATACCATCGCCCGCCGCCTGCTGTCTCTCGAAGGGATGGCGGCGGTCAGCCGTGCGGGCGGCGTGGACCGGGAAATCCGTGTCGTGCTCGATCCCGCGCGCATGCAGGCGCTGGGCGTCACCGCCAGCGCGGTCAACCAGGCGGTGCGCCAAGTCAATGTGAATGCTGCCGGCGGTTCCGCCGAAATCGCCGGTTCGCGCCAGTCCGTCCGCGTGCTGGGCAACGCGGAAGACGCCCGCGATCTCGCCAGCGCGCGCATCAATCTGGGCGATGGGCGTACGATCCGGCTCGATGACGTCGCCCGCGTCTATGATGGCTATTCAGAACAGACATCCATTGCCAAGCTGGCGGGCCGCCAGGTCGTCACCTTCGGGATCGAGCGGGCGAAAGGCGAATCCGACGTCACCGTTTATGACGCGGCGATCGCGGAACTGAAGAAGATCGAATCCGAAAATCCCGGCATCCGCTTCACCCAGCTTTACACCAGCGTCGACTATACCAAGGAGCAATATGTCAGCTCCATGGAAGCGATGATCGAAGGCGCGATCCTGGCGGTCATCGTGGTGTTCGTGTTCCTGCGCGACTGGCGCGCAACGGTCATATCGGCGATGGCCATCCCGCTATCCGCCATTCCGACCTTCTGGTTCATGGATATGCTGGGCTTCACGCTCAACGAATTGTCGCTGCTGGCGCTCAGCCTGGTGGCGGGCGTGCTGGTTGACGATGCGATTGTGGAGATCGAGAACATCGTGCGCCACATGCGCATGGGCAAAAGCGCCTATCAGGCCTCTATCGACGCGGCGGACGAGATCGGCCTCGCCGTCGTCGCCACGACCATGTCGATTGTCGCGGTGTTCCTGCCTGTCGGCCTGATGCCGGGCATTTCCGGGCAGTTCTTCAAGAATTTCGGCCTCACGGTGGTGGCGGCCGTGCTGATGAGCCTTGCGGTGGCGCGCCTCATCACGCCCATGGTCGCGGCCTATTTCCTGAAGGCTCATGGCCATGCGGAACATGCCGGCGGGCCGCTGATGGATCGCTATCTCCGCCTGCTGACCTGGACCTTGAACGAGGAAAAGGTCGATGCGCGGCGCGCGCGGCTCATTCCCGCTCCGTCGCGGCCCTGGTATTACGGCGTCGAACTGGTGTTCGCGCTGGTCATCGGTGTCGCGGTGTTCGTTGGGTTCACCTATGGGGGCGCACTGCTCCCCACCGACACCATGCCCGGCTGGATCGCCCTGGTGCTGAAGCTGGCGCTGGCGGTCATCGCCGCGCTGGTGGCACGTTTCGTGGTGCGGGCCGTCGCGCCTGCGCTCGGCAGTTCCTTCGCCGATTGGCATCGCTATTTCTCCGGCCGGATGGCTGCGCGCACGCGCGATCATCGCTTCTGGATGTTCTGCGGCGGGCTGGGGGCATTGGGCCTGACTGTCATCCTGCTGATGTCCATCCCGCAGCAATTCCAGCCGACCACGGATCAGGACACCAGCCAGCTCGAAATCGAGATGGTGCCGGGCACCACGATCGAACAGACGGAAGAAGTGGCGGATCGCGTTACCGCGGTCATCGCCAAACAGCCGGAAGTGGGCCGCATCCTCGAACGCATCAACGAAGGCTCCGCACGATTGTTCATCGTTCTGAACGCGGAACGCACGGTGCCGAGCTATGAGTTCGAGCGGCGCATGACCCCGCAATTGCAGGATATCGCCGACGCCAGGATCAGCTTCGCATCGCAATCCATGGGCGGCACGGGCCGCGATATTTCGGTGATGCTTGCCGGATCGGACCCGGAATTGCTCCAGGAAACGGCGCAGACGCTGGTGGAACAGATGCGCAGCGTTCCGGGCGCAGTGGCCCCCCGCATCGACGCCGACCTGCAACGCCCCGAACTGGTGATCGTGCCTCGCTTCGATCTGGCAGCGCAACTGGGTGTCACGACATCAGCGCTCAGCCAGGCGATCCGCATCGCCACGATGGGCGAAATCGATCAGAACGCCGCCAAGTTCTCGCTGTCCGATCGCCAGATTCCGATCCGCGTGATCCTGGACAAGTCAGCGCGGCAGGATATCTCGACCATAGAGAACTTGCCCGTTCCCACCGGCACAGGCGCATCCGTCCCGCTCAAGCGAGTGGCGGAAATCCGCTTCGGTGCGGGCCCCACCCAGATTCAGCGTTTCAACCAGGCGCGGCGCATCTTCGTGGGCGCCGATCTGGGGCCGGGCCAGGTGAAGGGGCCGGTGCAGGAAGCGATCAACAACCTGCCGATCATGAAGAACCTGCCCGCCGGCGTGTCCAACGCCCCTGTGGGTGATGAAAAGTGGCAGCAGGAACTGATCCAGAACTTCGTCATCGCCGTGGTCAGCGGCATCCTGATGGTGTTCGCGGTGCTGGTGCTGCTCTACAAGCGGTTCGTTTCCCCGCTCGTGAACATGACCTCGCTCCTGCTGGCGCCGCTGGGCGGATTGCTGGCGATCGCGTTGTGGGGCCAGCCGATCTCGATCTCCGTCTATATCGGCCTGCTGATGCTGCTAGGCATCGTCGCCAAGAATTCGATCCTGCTGATCGACTTCGCGCTGGAGGAGATCGCATCGGGCGTGCCGAAGCGCGAGGCGATCATCGACGCCGGGCGTAAGCGCGCGCAGCCGATCCTGATGACCACTGTCGCCATGACAGCAGGCATGGTGCCCACCGCGCTGTCGCTGTCCGGCGACGCGGCATGGCGTGCGCCGATGGGCATCACGGTCATCGGCGGGCTGCTGCTGTCGACGCTGCTGACGCTCATCATCGTGCCGGCGGGCTTCAGCCTGGCGGACGGGCTGGAAAAGCGGGTCGGCCCCTGGCTGCGCGACCGGCTGCTGACCTACAAGCCGGGTGACGAAAAATCCGCGCCGCCACAGGTCCATCCTGCCGAGTGACGGGGGGCAGGGCAAACCGGCTGTTCTCCAAGGGGCCGCGGCCGCCGATGGACCGTGCCCGCCGGATGCGGATATTCGCGACCGCGATGCTGGTTGTCATGGCGGGCCTGTTCCTGCTCGCTCGCAGCCAGCAGCATGTCCATCCGGCGTGGGGCTATGTGCTGGCCTTTTCGGAGGCTGCAATGGTGGGCGGCCTGGCGGACTGGTTCGCCGTCACCGCCTTGTTCCGCCACCCCCTCGGGCTGCCTATCCCCCACACGGCGATCATCCCGGAAAACAAGGACCGCATCGCCGATACGATGGCAGGTTTCCTGCGCGACAATTTCCTGACGCCCGCCGTGGTCGCACGGCGGATGCAGACGATGAACCTGGCGCAGGCCGCGGGTGATTTCCTCGTGGCCGGAAGGCCGGCGGGGCCGGGCCGGATCCGGGCAGGCGCCGCCAATCTTCTGGCCGACCTGCTCGAATCGCTCGATCCGGAACGGCTGGGGCATCAGGTGCGGGGCGCGCTGGCCCGGCAGGCCGAAAAGCTGGAAATCGCTCCCCTGCTCGGCGCGGCCTTGTCCGCTGCCATTGCCGAACAGCGCCACCGCCCCTTGCTGGACGCTGCGATCCGCTGGGTCGGCGTGACGCTGGAAGCGAATGAGTCGCTGGTCCGCAAGATGATCCATGAACGCGCCAACGCCCTGCTGCGCTGGACGGGGCTGGACGAACGGCTCGCCAATTCGGTCATCGACGGACTGTACCGGATGCTGGCAGAAGTGCTGGTCGATCCCGATCATCCCTTGCGTGGCAAAGTGGAGGAAGGGCTGCGCAAGCTGGCGCATGATCTGGCGCACGACCCGGAAACGCGCGCGCGGGTGGAAGCGATCAAGCGCGACATCCTCGCCAATCCCGCCATTGCCGATTGGTGGATGGGCATGTGGGAAAAGCTGCGCCACTGGCTGATCGACACGGCCCGCAATCCGGATGGCGCGATGGCCGGGCAATTGCAGGAAGCGATGGCCGGCCTTGGCCAGTCCTTGCGGAATGATCGGGCGTTGCAGACCCAGATCAACCGTTTCGCCCGCCGCACCGCCGTGGGCGTGGCAAGCCGCTATGGCGGACAGATCGTCACGCTCGTCTCCGAAACGGTGCGGCGCTGGGATGCGCGCACGGTGACGGCGCGGATCGAAAATGCGGTCGGCCGCGATCTCCAGTTCATCCGCATCAACGGCACGCTGGTCGGCGGGCTGGTGGGCATCACCATCCATACCATCGACAAGCTGCTATAGGGCCAGACGAATTCAGCTCAACTGTGCGGTAAGGCGCGGTTTCGTCACCATGCCGATCAGACGGCATCCGCCTCGAATATCCGCTGCGCCGGGCCGATCTGCCAGACTTCGCCATCAACACGGCGCAAGGTGCACAGCCTTTTCCCATCGCGCCATAATTCAGCGGAATGGTGGCGGGCGCGATCATGCGCGACGACCAGCGCCTGATACGCATCGTTGGCATGGAATTCGATATCGGCCCTCGGCTCACTGCCGGAGAATTTCAGCCGATAGAGATGGGACGGGTGCACGGAACCTCTCCTCGATTCCCACCCGTCGAATCGGCACCATGCTACGCCTGCGCGCGCCTGCAGGGCAAGGCCAATCGCTACAAGCGGCAGGTGCAAGGAATGCGGCAGGTGTCGATCCCAGCATTCCGACCCATGCCGAAGAGCCTCAGCGGTAAGGGGCCCGGGGAAAACCAGCAGGGCTGTTCATCACCTGGAAGATGGCATAGCTGAAGAACATGGACGCCACGGGCTGACCATTCTGATCGAGCGCGGGTTCAAACCGGTCTTCGAGGCCGGAACATAGCGCATCGCTGAATCCTCCTTCCGAAGGTTCCAATTGAACCACGCAATCGGATGGGGTGCCGTCCGCGGCCACTCTCACTCTTACTGGCAGATGGGCATTATCGCCCGCCCGCAAGCGGTCGATAGGATAGTTACCGACCATCTTCTTCACCATTGCCGGGGTGATGCTGGCCTGACGCGACAAGGATCGCTGCTGCACCGGATCGATCCCCCAATGCCGGTAGAGATCGTCCACGCAGCTATCGAGGGCCTCCAAAGCGCGGGGAAAGCCGCTCAATTGCAAATCATATCCATCGCTGCCGCGAACACGCAGCTCGATATTCTCGATGCTGTTTCGATACGCGCGCATTTCGGCAGCTCTCTCTGCCATATACGCGGGAGATGGATTTGCCGATGCATTGCTGAAGGCCGTATCATCCTCTGTAGGAAGGAGGGTCAGCGTGAGGAATCGCGCCTCGACCCCTCCCATCTCTCCTTGCGACACGGAGGTTTCTCGCAATTCCGCATCCGGCGTCAGGCGATATTGCATGGTTGAGAAAGGCGTGCGGGATCGCGGAAGATCCGGCCCCCAGAACATCATCCGATAGGCAAAGGGCCGACCATAGGCATCGATACGAAACTGGATTTCGTTGTCTTCCCCGAACGTGCGGAAGAGGCTGCATCGTTCTTCTGCATAATCCAGGCCCCATTCGCTGCTGGGCCTCAGCTGTTTGGGCTCACGCGCCTGCGCAGGCGCAGATGCCGCAATAGCCGCCGCCGCGACTGTCAGAACCGATACCCATCTTTTCAACATGCAGCGCCCCCACAACCCTCCGAATATTATCAGAGTGACTTTCGGCGGCAAGCGAGTGCTCTTTCCCAGTCCGTTCCGGCCAGGCTGCGGAAAAAAATGATGCCCGAAGTGCCACGCACCTGCTTCCGCGCCTTCCGCGCGACCCTCAATTCATGTGGTAGAAGACCGTGGACAGATAGACGGAGGCGACCGGCCGGCCATCGCGATCCAGCGCCGGTTCGAACGGACGGGTTAGATTCGAACACACGGCGTTGCGAAAATCCTCGTCCACCCCATCCACCTGTATCGTACAGTCGGATGCGGTGCCATCCGCCGCCACCATCACGCGCACGGGGATATAGGCGCTGACCCCTCTTGCCCTCTGGCTCGATGGATAGGAATTGACGATCCGCGCTACGCCATCCCGCCCCGGGCGTGGCTGGCGGCTCAGCGTTCGGTGCAGCTCCGGGTCGACACCCCATTGGCGATGCAGGTTCTCGGCGCAGGTTTCCAGCGCTGCCAAGGCCTTGGGAAATCCCCCCATTTGCAGATCATATATCCGCCGCCGGTCGAAATGGATTTCCATGTTCGTAACCTGCTGCTGGAAAGCGAGAATCTCGGCAGAGCGGTCCTCCTGCGGTTCGGCATCTTCCGCGGCGCCGGTCGTGGGCGGCCCGAAACTGAGCGATATGAAGCGCGCGGCCATATCGCCTGTCTGCCCCTGCTGAACGGAAACTTCCCGCAAGGCCTGATCGGGCGTCAGGCGATAACGCAATGTGCCAGTGGGTCCGCTCGCATGGGGGATGACATCGCCCCACAGGGTCAGCCTGTAGTGCAGATAATGGCCGAATGTTTCGATGCGGAGCTTGATTTCATGGTTCTCGCCGAACAGGCGGCTGAGGGCGCAGCGTTCTTCCCCATATTCCAGGAACCATTCGCTGTCCGGCCGAAGTATTTCGGCATCGCGCGCCTGCGCTGGCATGTTCGCCACGGTAGCGATGCCTGTCGCTACCAGGCACAAAACCCGTCTTTTCAGCATGAACGCCCCCCAAACCCGCCGGGACGGTACCAGCGCGGGCTTGAGGGGCAAGAGATCACACTTTGCCGGTCAGTTCCGGCACGGCTTCGAACAGGTCTGCGACCAGCCCGATATCCGCGATCTGGAAGATCGGCGCGTCTTCATCCTTGTTGATGGCGACGATCGTCTTGGCGTCCTTCATTCCGGCGAGATGCTGGATCGCGCCGGAAATGCCGACCGCGATGTAGAGGTCGGGGGCCACGATCTTGCCGGTCTGGCCGACCTGGTGATCGTTGGAGATATAGCCCGCATCCACCGCCGCACGGCTGGCGCCGATGGCCGCGCCCAGCTTGTCGGCCAGCGGCACGATCAGCTGCTGGAATGTCTCGGCATCTTTCAGCGCCCGCCCGCCCGATACGACGATGCCCGCGCTGGTCAGGTCCGGCCGCTCGCTGACGGAGGCGTCGAGCGACACGAAGCTGGACTGGCCCGCATCGCCGGCGCCGCTCACATCCTCGACAGCGGCGCTGCCGCCGCTCGCTTCGGCCTTGGCGAAGGCCGTGCCGCGCACGGTGGCGACCAGCTTGGGATCGCTGCTTTCCACCGTGGCGATGGCATTGCCGGCATAGATCGGCCGGGTGAAGGTGCGCGGGCCTTCGATGCCGATGATGTCGGACAGCTGCATCACGTCCAGCAACGCCGCCACACGCGGGGCGACATTCTTGCCCGTGGTCGTGGAGGGGGCGAGGAAGGCGTCATGATCCGCCATCAGCTGCACGATCAGCGGGGCGAGGTTTTCGGGCAGCGCATGGCCATAGGCGGCGTCGGACGCCAGCAGCACCTTTTCCACCCCGGCAATGGCGGCGGCCGCTTCGGCGGCCTTGCGCGCATCGTCGCCTTCGCCCGCGACGAGCGCATGCACAGAACCCAATTGGGTGGCGGCCGTCACGGTCGCCAGCGTTGCATCGCGCACCGATCCCGCGTCATGTTCGACCAGTATCAAAACGCTCATGCCACTGCTCCCAATGCCTTGAGCTTCGCCACCAGCTCATCCACCGATCCGACCTTCTCGCCGGCCTGCCGCACGGGCGGTTCGGCCACTTTCACCACTGTCAGGCGCGGGGTGATGTCCACGCCGTAATCGGCGGGGGTGGTGGTTTCGATCGGCTTCTTCTTCGCCTTCATGATGTTGGGCAAAGAGGCATAGCGCGGCTCGTTCAGGCGCAGGTCGGCGGTCACCACCGCCGGCAGGCTGAGCTTCACCGTTTCAAGCCCGCCATCGACTTCGCGCGTTACCCTCACGCCGCCATCGGCCAGTTCCACCTTGCTGGCGAAGGTGCCCTGCGGCCAACCGGCCAGCGCTGCCAGCATCTGGCCGGTCTGGTTGTTGTCATCGTCGATCGCCTGCTTGCCCAGGATGACGAGCGCGGGCTGTTCCTTGTCGGCGATCGCCTTCAGGATCTTCGCCACCGCGAGCGGTTCCACCGTCTCGTCCGTCTCGACCAGGATCGCGCGATCCGCACCCATGGCCAGCGCGGTGCGCAGCGTGTCCTGCGCCTTGGCGGGGCCGATGGAAACGGCGACGATCTCTTCCGCCGCGCCGCTTTCCTTCAGCCGGATCGCCTCTTCCACGGCGATCTCGTCAAAGGGGTTCATGCTCATCTTGACGTTGGTCAGGTCCACGCCGCTGCCATCGGCCTTCACGCGCGGACGCACATTGTAATCTATCACCCGCTTCACGGGCACCAGGATCTTCATGTCATGCCCCTCCTGCGGGCGAAAGCGATGTGCAAATAGGACGTGCCGGCCCGCACATTGCCGCCGCCGCGCCTCAGGTCAAGGGACGCTGGCGCAGGAACGTCATGCAGCATGCCCGCCCCGCATCCGGCGGGGATTGTGCGCATGGCAGCGGCATGATGGCGCCGCATACGGAAACGGCGAGGGAGATGCCGTGCGCATGTCCCTCGCCGTCATGCCTCGGAAGAGGCGGTCCGGTGTCTGTATCGCGGATCAGGCCGCCTGCTTCACCTCGCCAACGATCTTGCGGGCCGCGTCGCCCAGATCGTCCGCCGGAATGATCGGCAGGCCGGAACCGGCGAGGATTTCCTTGCCCAGTTCCACATTGGTGCCTTCCAGGCGCACCACCAGCGGCACGTTCAGATCGACCTCGCGCGCAGCGGCTACGATGCCTTCCGCGATGGTGTCGCAGCGCATGATGCCGCCGAAGATGTTGACCAGGATGCCTTCCACGGCGGGATCGGACAGGATGATCTTGAAGGCCGCCGTCACCTTTTCCTTCGTGGCGCCGCCGCCGACATCCAGGAAGTTGGCCGGGAAGGCGCCGTTCAGCTTGATGATGTCCATCGTCGCCATCGCCAGGCCCGCGCCGTTCACCATGCAGCCGATGTTACCGTCCAGCTTGATATAGGCCAGATCGTGCTTGCCGGCCTCGACCTCCATCGGGTCCTCTTCGGTCTCGTCACGCATCGCGGCCACGTCGGGGTGGCGATAGAGTGCGTTGGAATCGAAGCTCATCTTGGTGTCGAGCACCAGCAGTTCGCCGCCTTCCGTGCGGACCAGCGGGTTGATTTCCAGCATGGAGCAATCGAGCGTGGTGAACGCTTCATACAGCTGCTTCGCCAGCTTCTGCGCCGCCTTGGCGAGGTTGCCGTCCAGCTTCAGCGCGAAGGCCACCGCGCGGCCGTGATGCGGCATGAAGCCGGTCGCCGGGTCGATGGTGATCGTGGTGATCTTCTCGGGCGTGTCATGGGCGACCTGTTCGATATCCATGCCGCCTTCGGTGGACACGATCATCGCGATCCGGCTCGACGCGCGGTCCACCAGCATGGACAGGTAGAACTCGTTCGCGATGTCGACGCCGTCGGTCACATACAGGCGGTTCACCTGCTTGCCGGCCTCGCCGGTCTGCACGGTAACGAGCGTGTTGCCCAGCATCTCGCGGGCGCTCGCCTCCACATCCTCGATCGACTTGGCAAGGCGCACGCCGCCCTTTGCATCGGCCGGCAGTTCCTTGAACTTGCCCTTGCCGCGGCCGCCCGCATGGATCTGCGCCTTCACGACATAAAGCGGTCCGGGAAGTTGCTTCGCACCCGCGACGGCTTCTTCCACCGTCAGGGCGGGGTGGCCTGCAGGCACGCCGATGCCGAATTTGGCGAGGAGTTCCTTGGCCTGGTATTCGTGAATATTCATGGAGCGGCAGCCTTCCGCTAGCGTTGCTGGGGATGCCGCTGCGCTTAAGCCCGGTGCGCGGCGCTTGCAAACCTTTCCCTTGGCTACCAGTTGCGGACGTGATGATCGACAGCCAACGCCTGGAAGATATCTGCCGCGAGGCAGGGGAAATCGCGCTGCGCCAATGGCCCGGCGCAGGCCACGTGCTGGAAAGCTGGGAAAAAGCGCCCGGCAGCCCGGTCTGCACCGCGGATATAGAGGTGGACGGCTTCCTCAAGCAGGAACTGGGCCGCCTCCTGCCATCGGCGGGCTGGCTTTCCGAAGAAACGGCCGACGATCCCGTCCGGCTCCAGCGCGATCTCATCTGGCTGGTCGATCCGGTGGACGGGACACGCGATTTCATTCGCGGCCGGTCGGGCTGGGCCGTGTCCGTCGCACTGATCAGCGCGGGCCGCCCACTCATCGGCCTGCTTGCCGCCCCGGCACGGGACGAGATGTGGATCGCGGTCGCGGGCCAGGGCGCCACGCTCAACGGTGCGCCGATCGCGGCCAGCACCCGCCGCGAACTGCCGGGCGCCAGAGTGCCCGCAGACGCACTGCCGAAGGAAGATCGCGATCTGGTGCTGGTGGAAAAGCCCAATTCCATCGCTTTGCGAATCGCCATGGTGGCCGATGGCAGGGCGGATCTGCTCGCAACGCTGCGCTGGGGCTTCGAATGGGACATCGGCGCCGCTACGCTCATCGCGCGGGAGGCGGGCGCGGCCGTCAGCGATGCGTTCGGAAAGCCGCTCAACTACAACAAGCGCGATCCGCGCGCCTTCGGCCTGCTGGTCAGCGCGCCGGCCATCCATCGCGCTGCGGTGGCGAGACTGGCGGATCGTGCGGCGGAATATTCGCGCGGCACCTGAACACCCCGTTTCCGCCGTTGGAACCGAATCGCCAGAAAAATTGGCCCGGTCCGTACATGCGGACCGGGCCTCCTCTCCAACCGGACCTGAGGATCAGCGCTGCGCGGCAGCGGCATCCTGCTGTGTGATCGGGGTGATACGGATTTCCACCCGGCGATTGCGCGCCCGCCCTTCGGGCGTGGTGTTTTCGGCCACGGGGTACTGCTTGCCGTAACCGACCGTTTCGATTCGGGTCCGCGAAACGCCGCGCGAGGTGAGGTAATTCGCCACCGATTCGGCGCGGCGACGCGACAGGTCCAGATTGTAGCTGTCGGACCCGGTGGAATCCGTGTGCCCCATCACGTCGACCAGGCTGTTGGGATAGGTGATCATGCTCTGCGCGACATTATCCAGCGCCGCGCGGAAGCTCGGGCTGATGGTGGTCGAATCGACCGCGAAGGTCACTTCGGGCAGGTTCACCAGAATGCTGTCGCCATCGGGCGTCTCGGTCACGTCGATGCCCGAACCGGCGGTCGATTCCCGCAATTCGCGAATCTGCTCGTCCATCCGGTAACCGGCATAGCCGCCGGCCGCCGCGCCAAGCCCCGCGCCCACGATGCGGGCCGTCTTGCCGCCGATGATGCCGCCCAGAAGGTAGCCGAGCCCGGCACCGCCCACGCCGCCAATCGCGGTGCGGGAGGCCTTGCGCTCGCCCGTGTTGGGATCGGTCACGCAAGCGGACATCCCCAGCAGCGAAACGGCGGCCAGGCTGGAAACGATAATGCGCGAGGTTTTCATGTTCGATTCCCCATTCTTGTCATGTCCCGGAAGATCGCGGCCGGGTTGCCGGATGCAAAACGCCTTCGAAGGAAGCTCGTTCCGCGTGGATGCTTCGCAATTGGTGAACGATCTGATAGCGGTGGGATGCTCATGGAACCTTTCCCCTGGCTCGATCTGGCGATCCTCGCCGCTCTCATCGTCCTCAATGGCATTTTCGCCATGTCGGAACTGGCCCTCGTTTCAGCCCGGCAGGCGCGGCTCCGCATGATGGCTGACCGCGGCAGCAGGGCTGCGCGCATAGCTTTGGCGCTCGCCGCCGATCCGGGCAAGTTCCTTTCCACAGTGCAGATCGGCATCACGCTCGTCGGCATCGTCGCGGGTGCCTATTCGGGCGCCACGCTGGGCGGCCCGGTGGGCGACAGGCTGGCCGCCCTGGGCCTCGCGCCCAATGTGGCGGAAGAAGCGGGCTTCGTCCTCGTCATCGCCCTTACGACCTATGCCAGCCTGGTGATCGGCGAACTGGTGCCGAAGCAATTCGCGCTGCGCAATTCGGAAGCCATCGCCGTGCTGGTGGCCCCGCCCATGGCCATGCTGGCGCGCATCGCCGCCCCCTTCGTCTGGCTGCTCGACAAATCCTCCAGCCTGTTGCTTCGCCTGCTGGGCATCAGGGCGGGTAAGGAGGATGGGATTTCGGCGGAAGAATTGCAGATGCTGTTCGCCGAAGCGACCCATCACGGCGTGATCGAGGAACAGGAACGGGCGATGCTGTCCGGCATCATGCGGCTGGCCGACCGTCCGGTGCGGGAATTGATGACTCCGCGAACGGAACTGGACTGGATCGATCTCAACGCCGGGCAGGACGAAATCCGGCAGGATATCGCCGCCTCCCCCCATTCGCAGCTTCCGGTCGCCGATGGTTCGGCCGACAAGATCGTGGGCGTGGTGAAGGTGCGCGAAGTGCTGGCGGTGCTCCTGTCTGGTCAGCCGGTCGCCCTCCAGACCCTGCTGCGCAAGGCGGCGGTCGTGCCTGATCGGCTCGACGCCATGGATGCGCTGCGCACATTGCAGCAATCGGGCACCGGCATGGCCATGGTTCATGACGAATATGGCCATCTGGAAGGCATCGTCACACCGGCGGACCTGCTGTCCGCCATCGCAGGCGGCTTTGCCAGCCATCAGGACGAAGGCGATGCGCCGCTGGTGGTGGAGCGTGAGGATGGCTCGCTGCTCATCGCCGGGGCGATGTCGGCGGATGAACTGGTGGAGCGGCTGAATATCGACCTGCCGGACGACCGCGAATTCGCGACCGCTGCCGGCTATGTGCTGTGGATGCTCAAGCATCTCCCGCAGGAAGGCGAGACCTTCGAGGATCAGGACTGGCGCTTCGAAGTCGTCGACATGGACGGCCGCAAGATCGACAAGCTGCTCGCCACCCGCTTGTTTACCCCACAGACCTGAGGCGCCTTGCCATTCCGGGGCATCGCCAGCGTTTTGCATGCCATCCGATGCGTGCAATCCGCAAGTCGGCTCATGCGCGGCCAGATCGGCCGAATAGTCCGGCCCCGCCGGCCGCATCGATGCCCCCCTCGCGCATGTCGGTTCATGTTCACCCGGCTTCCGCCGAGGAACGATGATCGGCATGACTGCACGCCCGCCCGTGCCGCAAAACCTCAGGCAGCTGAGTCTATTGTGCGGCGCAACTTCGCTGGAATGAGCAGGGCAAACGCGCCCCGGGGTGATCCCTTATTCGGGGATCGCCGCGCGCGCGTCCTGTCCGTCGCCTTCGGGCGCGGCGATGATGGTGCGGGTTGCATCGCCCTTGTCGACGGTGAAGGTGCCGGTATCGCCAGCCGAGGAGCGGATGCCGACGTCGGCCTCGCCTGCGTTCTGCAACGTCGCGGATTCGGAAACGCTGCGGGGCGCGGGGCCGCCGAACAGCGTGTCCATCGCCTGCTGGGCGGCGGTGCCTTCGGTCGGGCGGGGGGATCCGGGGGTCGGCGGAACCAGTTCGAATTCCGGCGGCACCACCAGCGGGGCCTGCCGTTGCACGGCGAATTCATCCGGCCGCTGCCGGTCCAGTATGCCTCCACTCGCGCAACCAGCCAAAGCGGCCGTGCTGGCGGCAAGAACGACAAAACGGGGGGCAATACGCATCAATTGGTCTCCGCGGATGGGTCCGCCTGGTCCGCGCCATGCGACGCGGCCGGTTTCTCGCCCATGAACAGGGCGCGCACAAGGATTATCGCCACGCCGATCGTGATGCCGGCGTCGGCCAGGTTGAACACGAAAGGTGTCCAGCCCCAGAAATGGAAATCGAGGAAGTCGATGACATAACCGTAATTGATCCGGTCATGGATATTGCCGATCGCGCCGCCCAGGATCATCCCCAGCGGGATGATGTCGCCCAGCCTTCGCTCCCGCATCATCCAGGCCAGCACCACCAGCGCGATCAGCGCCGTGACCGCCACCAGCCCCCAGCGCATTTCCGGGGATGTAGCGGTGAACATGCCCAGCGACACGCCGTAATTCGGCACGAAAGTCAGGGAGAAGAAGCCCGGGATCAGGTCGATCTTGCCCACCGTCCGCAGGCCCATGTCCCAATAGACGAAGACCTTCAGCCACTGGTCGGCGAAATACAGGATCGCGGCCAGCGCCAGTCCGATCGCGCGTCCGGTCCAGGGGTTGCTCATCCCGCATCCTCCAGCGTCGCCACGGCGCCCTCGCAGCGATGGCACAATGCGCCATCTTCCGGCACTTCCGGCAGCAGGCGCCAGCAGCGGCCGCACTTGGCGTCATCGCTCTTGCGGACGGACAGGGCGTCGCCGCCCAGCGTCACCGCGCCGGTGATGAACAGTTCCGCCAGTTCCGCCTCGCTCGTCCCGGCGGGGACGGCATCCGAGGGCAGGCTAACTTCCGCTTCCAGGCTGGAACGCACGATCTTGTCGCGGCGCAGCGGCTCGATGGCTTCCAGCACCTTTTCGCGCACAGCCCGCAACGCTTCCCACCGCGCGCGATCGGCGCTGGCGGCGGGCAGTTCGGGCCATTCCAGCAAATGGACGCTACCGGCATCGGGATAGCGCGATTGCCACACTTCCTCCGCCGTGAAGACCAGCACCGGCGCGGCATAGCGCACCAGCGCATGGAACAGCGTGTCCAGCACCGTGCGATAGGCGCGCCGTGCCGGGTCGGCCGGGGCGTCGCAATAGAGCCGGTCCTTGCGGATATCGAAATAGAAGGCGCTCAGATCTTCATTGCAGAAATCGACGAGGGCGCGGGTGTAGGCGTTGAAATCGAACGCATCGACCGCGCGCCGCAATTCCGCATCCAGTTCGCCCAGCAGCGCCAGCATATAGCGGTCGAGTTCCGGCATGGCCTCCACCGGCACCGCCTCGCCTTCGGCAAATCCGTCCAGCGCGCCGAGCAGATAGCGGAAGGTGTTGCGCAGCTTGCGATACTGGTCGGCCACGCCTTTCAGGATTTCCGGGCCGATCCGGTGATCTTCGGTGTAATCGACCGACAGCGCCCACAGCCGGATGATGTCCGCCCCGTAATCGCGCATCACATCCAGCGGGCTGATCGTGTTGCCTAGGCTCTTGGACATTTTCATGCCCTTGGCATCCATGGTGAAGCCATGGGTCAGCACCGCATTATAGGGCGCGCGGCCTCGCGTGCCGCAGCTTTCCAGCAGGCTGGACTGGAACCAGCCGCGATGCTGGTCGCTGCCTTCCAGATAGAGGTCTGCCGGCCATTGCAGGTCCGGCCAGCGCCCGCTTTCCAGCACGAAGGCATGGGTCGATCCGCTGTCGAACCACACGTCCAGAATGTCGGTGATGCGCTCGTAATCGGCGGCGTCGTAATCGGGGCCGAGCAGGGCGGTTGCATTGGCGTCGCACCAAGCGTCCACCCCGCTTGCACGCACGGCCTCCATGATGCGCTGGTTGACCAGCGGATCGGCCAGATACTCGCCGCTTTCCCGGTGCACGAACAGGGTGATCGGCACGCCCCAGGCGCGCTGGCGGCTCAGCACCCAATCGGGGCGCGAGGCGACCATGCTGCCGATCCGGTTGCGGCCCTTTTCCGGTACGAAGCGGGTTTCGTCGAGCGCCCGCAGCGCCGTTTCGCGCAGCGTGGCGGTGGGGCCGGACACCGCCGCGGCAACAGCGCCGCCAACGCCGCCGAGCGGAGCCGCGTCGAATTCCAGCACCGACATGGGCCTGTCCATCGGCACGAACCATTGCGGTGTGCAGCGAAAGATCACCTTGGCCTTGGACCGCCAGCTATGCGGATAGGAATGGCGGTAATCCGCCGATGCCGCCAGCAATGCGCCCGCCTGGCGCAGGTCCTCGCACACCGGGCCGTCGGGCGCGTTGAACTTCGGATTGATGACGGACATCGACCGTTCTTCGCCGCGCGGCAGCCACGCCCAATCCTCGCGATAGCGGCCATCCGCTTCCACGATGAATTTCGGGCCGATGCCATGCGCCTTGCACAGGTCGAAATCGTCCTCGCCATGATCGGGCGCCATGTGGACGAGGCCGGTGCCGCTGTCGGTAGTGACGAAGTCGCCCGGCAGGAAGGGACGCGGCTCGGCAAAGAAGCCACCGAGATGGTGCATCGGATGGCGCGCGACGGTGCCGGCGAGGTCGGAGCCTTTGTAGTTGCCCAGCGCATATTCGCTGAGGTCGGTCGCCCCTCCGTCGGGTCCGCCATTCGCCTGCGGCCCCAAACCGGTCCGGAGAAAGAAGCCTTCCAGCAGATCGGCAGCCACAAGGAAACGCCTGCCATCTACGGAACGGTAGTGGTGATAGATTACCTCAGGCCCATAGGCCAAAGCCTGGTTCGCCGGGATCGTCCAGGGCGTCGTGGTCCAGATCACCGCATGGGCGCCGATCAGTTCCGGAACCGGAGAGTCCACGATCTCGAACGCCACGTCGATCTGGGTGGAGGTGATGTCCTCATACTCCACCTCGGCTTCGGCCAAAGCGGTCTTCTCGACGGGAGACCACATGACCGGCTTCGCGCCGCGATAGAGCTGGCCGCTTTCGGCGAATTTGAGCAGTTCGCGCACGATGGTCGCCTCGGCGGCGAAATCCATCGTCAGATAGGGATTGTCCCAATCGCCATTAATGCCCAGCCGCTTCAGCTGTTCGCGCTGCACATCCACCCAGTTCTGGGCATAGGCGCGGCATTCCGCGCGAAACTCGACCGGATCGACCTGATCCTTGTCCAGCTTCTTCTTGCGGTATTGTTCCTCCACCTTCCATTCGATGGGCAGGCCGTGGCAATCCCAGCCGGGGACATAGGGCGCGTCCTTGCCCAGCAGCGTCTGGGTGCGCACCACCATGTCCTTCAGCACATGGTTCAGCGCATGGCCGATATGCATGTCGCCATTGGCGTAGGGCGGGCCATCATGCAGGATGAACTTCTCCCGCCCCGCACGGCTGGCGCGCGTCTGGCGATAGATGTCCCCTTCCTGCCACCGCGCGAGAATGCCCGGCTCCTTCTGGGGCAGGCCGGCCTTCATCGGGAAATCGGTCTTCGGCAGGAAGACGGTGTCTCTATAGTCGCGCTGTTCGCTCATTGCTGGCGGCCTTAGCGGCGGCGGCGGCGGCGTGCAATTTCGTTCGCGCGGCTGGTGATTTGGGACGGCCCGCCCGGCGCCCCTTTCAGGCGAGGAGCGCGCGTGCCTGCTCGCAATCCCGCTCCATCTGCGCTGTCAGCGCATCCAGCCCGTCGAACTTCATTTCCGGGCGCAGGAAATGGTGCAACGCTACCTCTATCTCCCGCCCATACAGATCGCCCGCAAAGTCGAAGAAATAAGGCTCCAGCAATTCCTTGGGCGGGTCGAAGGTCGGGCGGATGCCGAGATTCGCCGCGCCCCGCAGCAACTCGCCCGTGTCCAGCACCCGCGCCGTCACGGCATAGATGCCGAATCGCGGCCGCAGATAATGGCCCATATCCATGTTGGCGGTGGGAAAACCGATGGCGCGGCCGCGCTTGTCGCCATGGATCACCGTGCCGCGAATCGCGAAGGGGCGGGTCAGCAGGCGCGCTGCCTCCATGCATTCGCCCGCTTTCAGCGCATCGCGGATGCGGCTGGACGATACGGGCAGGCCGCTATCTTCCACCGGCCCCACCGCGCGGGTGGCAAGCCCGCAGCGTGCGCCTTCGCGCGCCAGCAATTCGACATTGCCGCCGCGCCCATGGCCGAAGGTGAAATCCTGCCCCGTCACGACGGCAGCGGCGCCCAGCCGGTCTGCCAGCAGGTCCGCGACGAAGCCTTCGGCAGGCATGTTCGCCAGCGCATCGTCGAAATGGAACACCAGCATCGCATCGGCACCGGCGGCGGCGAACAGTTCCGCGCGCTGGTCCAGCGTCGTCAGGCGGAAGGCCGGCACATGCGGCGCGAAATGGCGGACGGGATGCGGATCGAAGGTGGCGACGATGGTGGGGCGGTTTTCGGACCGCGCCCATGCCGTCGCTTCTGCCACCACCCTCTGGTGGCCGAGGTGGAAACCGTCGAAATTGCCCAGCGCCAGCACCGCGCCGCGCAGTTCGTCGGGAAAAGGATCGCGATGGTCGATCCGCCTCAAGCGGCCCGCTCCAGCGTTACGAAATCATAGGCGGGGTGGCCGTTTTCGGCTGCGTGGCGTTCCCGCCCGATCTCGCGCCATTCCGGCCCCGGCGCGGCCATGAACACGTCGCCATTGGTGTGTTCGTGGATTTCGGTGATTTCCAGCACCGTCGCCTGCGGCATGAACAGTTCGAAGATGTCGTTGCCGCCGATCACCGCGATGTCGCTGTCGCCGGCCAGTTCCATCGCCTGTTCCAGCGTATGGGCGACTTCCGCCCCCGGCGCGGCCCAGCCTTGCTGGCGGGTCAGCACGATATGGCGGCGGCCGGGCAGCAGGCCGGGCAGGCTGTCGAAGGTCTTGCGGCCCATGACCATGGGCTTGCCCATCGTCAGCCGCTTGAAGCGTTGCAGGTCCGCGCGGATTTTCCATGGCACATCGCCATCCTGCGCGATGGTGCCGTCCAGCGCGCGCGCCACCACGAAGATTATCTCACGCCCCATTGCCCGCTCCTCATCCGATCCGGGTGACATGGCCCATCTTGCGCCCTTCGCGCGCCTCGCCCTTGCCATAGAGATGGAGGTGGCAACGCGGATCGGCCAGCAATTCATGCGCGCGCAGCGCATCCGGGCCGATCAGGTTGCGCATTTCCACCAGTGCGGAAACGGACGCCGTGTCGCCCAGAGGCAGGCCGCAAATCGCGCGCACATGGTTTTCGAACTGGCTCGTGACCGCGCCTTCGATCGTCCAGTGGCCCGAATTATGCACGCGCGGGGCCATCTCGTTGAAGACGGGGCCTTGCGCCGTGGCGAAGAATTCCAGCGTCAGCACGCCGACATAGCGCAGCTCTTCCGCCACGCGCCGGGCCAGCGCCCGCGCTTCTTCCACCTGTTCGGTAACAATGGCGGCCGGCGGCAGGAAGGAACGGGCAAGAATGCCGTCCTCATGCACATTCTGCGTGCTGTCCCAGAACACGATCCGGCCATCATGCCCACGCGCCAGGATGACGGAAAACTCCGCCTCGAACCGGACGAACCCTTCATAGACAAGGCCGGTCAGCGGAACGCGCAACCCCTGCGCCTCATGCGCGGTGGCGATGCGCCACTGGCCCTTGCCGTCATACCCGTCGCGGCGCGTCTTCAGGATGCCGGGAACGCCGACCGCCTCGATAGCGCCCGCCACATCCTGATCGCTATCGATCGCCGCGAAGGGGGCGGGGCGCCCGCCCAATTGTTCGATGAAGCGCTTTTCCTTCAGCCGGTCCTGCGCGACTTCCAGCGCCGCCGTGCCGGGCGCCAGCCGGTCTGCCGGGATCGCCGCCAGCGGGGCCACAGGCACATTCTCGAACTCGTAAGTGACGATGTCGCAGCCTTGCGCGAATGCGCTCAGCGCCGCGGTATCGTGCCAGTCCGCGCTGGTGAAGGCGTCGCTCACCTCGCCCGCCACGCTGTGCTTTTCGGGCGCGAAGACATGGCAGCGATAGCCAAGCTGCGCCGCTGCCATGGCGATCATGCGGCCAAGCTGGCCGCCGCCCAGGATGCCGATCGTCGCGCCGGGTTGCAGCATCAGGCGTCGCTGGGCGTCAGGGCCACCGCATCGCTTTGCGCGGCGCGCCATTGGCGCAGGCGCTCGGCCAGATCGGCATCGGCGAGGGACAGGATGGAGGCGGCGAGCAGGCCGGCATTGGTCGCCCCCGCTTCCCCGATGGCCAGGGTGCCGGTCGGCACGCCGGCGGGCATCTGGACGATGGACAGCAGGCTGTCGAGGCCGGACAGGGTGCGCGATTGCACCGGCACGCCCAGCACCGGCAGATGCGTCATGGATGCGACCATGCCGGGAAGGTGCGCCGCGCCGCCGGCCCCGGCGATCACCACGTGGAACCCTTCGTCCGCCGCACCCTTCGCGAAAGCGACCAGCCGGTCAGGCGTGCGATGGGCGGAGATGATGCGCGCCTCATGCGTAACGCCCAGCGTCTCCAGCACCTTGGCGGCGCATTTCATGGTCGACCAGTCGGACTGGCTGCCCATGATGATGGCGACCTTGCCCGTGGTGGCCTGCGTGGCGGGTGCGGTCATCCCCGATCCTTCAGATAATGGCGTTCGCCCGGCTGCATGTCCGCGTCGAATTCATAGACGATGGGCTGCCCGGTCGGGATTTCGAGGCCGGTGATATCCTCGTCCGAAATGCCGGAAAGATGCTTCACCAGCGCGCGCAGGGAATTGCCATGCGCGGATATGATCACGGTTTCTCCGCTGGCGAGCGCGGGGCGGATATGTCCTTCCCAGAACGGCAGCACCCTCTCGATGGTCAGCTTCAGGCTCTCGGTCTGCGGAATGGCGATGCGGGCATAGCGCGGGTCGCTTGCCAGATCGAACTCCGACCCGCTTTCCAGCACCGGCGGCGGCGTGTCGAAGCTGCGGCGCCAGATCTTCACCTGATCCTCGCCATGCCGCTCTGCCGTCTCGGCCTTGTTGAGCCCGGTCAGCCCGCCATAATGGCGTTCGTTCAGCCGCCAGTCCTTGATTTCCGGGATCCACAGCCGGCCGCACCCTTCCAGCGCCAGATGCAGGGTCCTGATCGCGCGCAATTGCAGCGAGGTGAAAGCGAGGGTGGGCAGCACGCCCGAACTGGCCATCAATTCGCCCGCTGCGCGTGCTTCGGCTTCGCCCTGCGCGGTCAGGTCGACGTCCCACCAGCCGGTGAAGCGGTTTTCCAGGTTCCACTGGCTCTGGCCATGGCGTACGAGGATCAGCGTCGGCACGGAAATCTCGCTCCTCTTCCGGATCGGAAGCCCCGCGCGTTAGCGATCCTCCCGTAATTTGGAAAGGGTGCTGTCTGCACCGGCTATGGCGCGGGCTTGCTGCTTGCGCCGCTTCAGGTTCTCGCGCAGCTTCGCGGCCAGCCGTTCTTCCCGCGTCATGCTTTCTTCATTCGTCGCCATGGGGGCATATCTGGCGGTAAATGCACGATGGCTCAAGCTTGGCTTGACATTCAAGAGGCCCGCGAGGATAGCGCGCGCCTGCCCTGGAATCGCTGCTGTAGCTCAGTGGTAGAGCGCACCCTTGGTAAGGGTGAGGTCGGGAGTTCAATCCTCCCCAGCAGCACCATGGCTTGCGGCTTCGCCCGCCGCCCTGGGGCAGGAACGGGCGGCCAGACCGGCTCCGGCCGCCGCCGCTCCCTCTCAATACATGATACCGTAATAGGCGTAGACGTTTTCGCCGTAGCTGCGGTCAAAATCGGGCTGGGTCGATCGTTCGTAACGCGGTGCTTCGCGCAGACGGTCCTTGTCGATATTGACGACATATCCGCCCTGCGCGGTATCGTAATCCAGCACGTCCCAGGGCAGCGGATGGTAACTTTCGCCCAGGCCCAGAAACCCGCCAAAGCTCATCACCGCATATTCCACGCGGCCCGATCGCTTGCCGATCATCAGGTGGCTGATATGGCCCAGCCGGTCGCCATCGGTGGAATAGACGGGCGTGCCGTCCACCTTGTCCGAACTGATGAGGTTGCTGGTTTCGTCGCGTTCCAGGGGCCGGCTGCGGGAATATTCGCGCCGCCGGTCCAGATCATTGTCGTCGAATTGGTTGGCCATCATCCGTCTCCTCGCCATTTGGCTGCCGGCGGATGATTCGCGCCGCCGGCCTGATGGTGAAGATACGGCCGCCCTGCCGTCATGTTCCGAACCCGGCAGGGTTTGCGGCGCTCGATCAGCTTTCGATCTCGGCCCGGACATCCGCCCATTCGGGATGGCGGCGGAATGCCGCCTCAACATAGCTGCATTCCGGCTCGATGGTGAAACCCTGTTCGCGGGCATCCGCCACCAGCGCTTCAACCAGCGCGGCCGCCACGCCCTGCCCGCGCGCTTCGGGCGGCACGAAGGTGTGATCGGCAATTCGCGCTTCGCCCCGGGCGGTCCAGGTCAGTTCGGCCGGTCGGGCCGCGCCCGGAACTTCGGCGCGATAGGCGCCATGGGTGGTTTCGTCGGTGCGGGTGATGCGGATCGGTTCGGCCATGCGGGTTGTCTCCTTCTTGCATCCAACGGATCGCTTGGTCATGGCGTTCCTGTGCAATTTCTTTCGGACAATGCGGCCCCCGTCCACCCCCGGGTCTGGCGCGCCCTTCAGGCGGCCGACGCCGCCGATGCCCCCTATGATGGCGACCGCCTCAGCGCGCGGCTGGACGATGCTTTCAGCAACCTGTTCGGGCGGGAAGTGGCGGTGCTGTGGGCCGCGACAGGCACGGCGGCCAATTGCCTTGCGCTTTCGACGATGGTGCCGCCCCATGGCGGCGTGGTGTGCCATGCCGACGCGCATATCGAAAATGACGAGGGCGGCGCCCCCGGCTTCTTCCTGCATGGGGCGAAGCTGATCCTGGCAGGCGGACAGGGGGCGAAGCTTTCACCGGCGACGCTGCGGGCGGCGCTCGATCCGATCAGGCCGGACGTGCATCGGGTGCAGCCGCATGCGGTGTCTCTCACCCAGGCCAGCGAACTCGGCCTGACCTACCGGCCTGAGGAGCTCGCCGAACTGGCCAGCCTGGCGCGGGAACGCGGGTTTGCCTTGCATATGGACGGGGCGCGATTCGCCAATGCGGCGGCGTTTCTCGGCTGTGACGCCGCGCAGGCTTGCGGGGATATGGACGCGCTCAGCTTCGGGTTCGTGAAGAACGGGGCGATGAACGCGGAAGCGATCGTGTTCTTCGATCCGGCCCTCGCCGATGTTGCCCGCTATCGCCGCAAGCGTGCCGGGCACCTGCAATCCAAAGGCCGGTTCATGGCGGCCCAGCTGCTGGCCATGCTGGATAGCGATCTGTGGCTTGCCAATGGCCGGGCCGCCAATGCCGCCGCCGCGGGCATCGCCACAGCCGCATACGAAAGGCTGCTTCACCCTGTCGAAGCGAACGAGGTGTTTCTGCGCCTGTCGGCGGCTGAGGCTGCGACCCTGCGCGAAAGGGGCTTCGGCTTCTACGATTGGGGCGATGGCGCCGCGCGCTTCGTCACGGCGTGGAATACGCGGGACGATGATGTCGAAAGCCTCGCCCGCGCGCTGGCGGCGCTATGACCGATCCGGTGACAGGTTCTGTGATCGGGCACCGCCCCGGCCATGCCTTGCTGCGGCTGGATATCGCCCTGCCATTCCTGATCGTCGCGGTGATCTGGGGCTCGACCTGGCTCGTTATCAAGGATCAGCTCGGCACCGCCCCGCCCAGCTGGTCGGTCACCTATCGATTCGGGATCGCCGCGATCGGCATGTTCGCGCTTGCGCTGATCGGGCGGCGCAGCCTGCGCATGCCACTATCCGCGCATGTGCTGGCGGTCGCGGTAGGGCTCACGCAGTTCTTCATCAATTTCAATTTCGTCTATCGCGCGGAAATCCACCTCACCTCCGGCATCGTCGCGGTGCTGTATGGCTTGCTGATGGTGCCTAACGCACTGTTCGGGCGGATAGTGCTGGGCCAGCCGCTGACGCCGCGTTTCCTGATCGGCGCGGCGATGGGCCTTGCCGGCATCGCCATGCTGCTGATCCACGAAGCACGCGTTGCGCCCCCGCATGGACAGGTGCTGCTCGGCATCAGTTTCGCGCTGATCGGCCTGCTGTCGGCCTCTGCCGCGAATGTGATGCAGGCGACGGATATCGCGCGGCGGCAGTCCGTCATCGTGCTGCTGGCCTGGGCCTTGCTGTGGGGGACTTTGGCCGATGCGGGTTTCGCGTGGAGCTTCGCCGGGCCGCCGGTCTTCCCCTCCGATGGTCGCTATTGGGCGGGGGTTTTCTATCTCGGCGTGATCGGTTCGGTCGTCACCTTCCCGCTTTATTTCCGGCTCATCCGGGAATTGGGGCCGGGGCGCGCGGCCTATAATGGCGTGATGGTGCCGGTCGTCGCGATGGGTCTGTCCACCCTGTTCGAAGCCTATCGCTGGTCCACGCTGGCGCTTTGCGGCGGGCTGCTGGCGATCGTGGGAATGGTGGTGGCGCTGCGGGGCCGCAATGTGCCGCCGCCGCCCAACGACCCTCTCAAGCCTGCGCGATAATCCACGTAGCGGGGGCGCCAGCCCAGCACGCGCCGCGCCTTGCCATTCGCCACCCGGCGGTTCTCCGCATAGAAAGCGCGCGCCTGCGGCGACAGGCCGGCTTCTTCCAGCCGCAGCAGCGGCGGCAGCGGCAGGCCCAGCAACCGGCAGGCTTCCTCAATCACGGCGTTCTGGCTGGCGGGCAGATCGTCCGCCAGGTTATAGGCGCCTGCCGGCGCTTCCAGACCCGCCACGACCCCGCTCGCAATATCGGACACATGGACGCGGCTGAACACTTGGCCCGGCAGGTCGATCCGGTGCGCGCGCCCCGCCGCCACCCGCTCCAGCGCGCTGCGGCCCGGCCCGTAGATCCCGGGCAGGCGAAACACCCGCGCATCCCGCGCCAGCCAGGCGGCGTCGCACAGCGCCCGCGCCTGCCGACGGCCCGTGCCGACGGGGCTGGCCTCATCCACCCATGCGCCGCCGGTATCGCCATATACGCCCGTGGAAGACAGATAGCCCAGCCAGGCATGATCCAGCAGCGCGTCGCCATACCGTTCCAGCACCGGGTCCGCCCCCCCCGTCGGCGGGACGGAGGACAGGACATGGCTTGCGCCCGCCAGCGCATGCCGCACCGCCTCCTCGTCATCGAAGGCGATGTCGCCCGCGCTGCCGGTGGCCGAAATCCGCCAGCCTGCGCATTGCAGTGCTTGCTTCACATGGCGGGCGGTGTAGCCGAGACCGAAAATGAACATATGCGGCATCGGTGCGTTCTAGCCATATCCCGGCGGGACACCATCATATCACTATTCGGAAGGCATCATGGACGTAGCGCGAACTCCCTCCACACCCGACGGCAACCCGGAAATGGCCGATGCCGCGCCGGCAGCGGCGGCGGTGCCGCAGCTTATCCGGCGGGAGGATTACCAGCCCTTCCCCTGGCTGGTGCCGGAGGTGTCGCTGGACTTCGATCTCGGCGTGCGGCTTACGCGGGTGCGCTCCACGCTCAGCGTTCGTCGCAATCCGGATTCGGAACGCTCCCCCACCCTGCGCCTCAATGGCGACGGGCTGACCCCGGTCGAAGTGACCGTCGATGGGGAGGCGGTGAACAGCTGGGTCATGGATGGCAGCGACCTCGTCCTGACCCTTCCCGGCGACGATCACCGCGTCGAAATCACCACGGAACTCGATCCGTCCGCCAACAGCCAGCTGATGGGCCTCTACGCGTCGGGCGGGATGCTATGCACCCAGTGCGAGGCGGAAGGCTTCCGCCGCATCACCTTCTTCCCCGACCGGCCGGATGTGCTGTCCACCTACCGCGTGCGAATGGCGGGGCCGCGCGATGCGTTTCCCGTCCTCCTGTCCAACGGCAATTGCGAAGCGATGGGGGAGGGTGCGGATGGCACCCATTGGGCCGAATGGCACGATCCCTGGCCCAAGCCGAGCTACCTCTTCGCGCTGGTGGCGGGCGATCTGGTGGTTCGCCGCGATCGCTTCACCACCCGCAGCGGCCGCGATGTCGATCTCGGCATATGGGTCCGCGAGGGCGATCTCACCCGCACCGCCCATGCGATGGAATCGCTGAAGCGCAGCATGAAGTGGGACGAGGAAGTGTTCGGCCGCGAATATGATCTCGACACGTTCAACATCGTCGCCGTCAGCGATTTCAACATGGGGGCGATGGAGAACAAGGGCCTCAACATCTTCAACACCAAATATGTGCTGGCCGATGTGGAGACCGCTACCGACGGCGATTACGACGCGGTGGAAGGGGTGATCGCCCACGAATATTTCCACAACTGGTCCGGCAACCGCGTGACCTGCCGGGACTGGTTCCAGCTATCGCTGAAGGAAGGCTTCACCGTCCTGCGCGACCAGCTGTTCAGCCAGGACATGGGTTCCGCCCCGGTCAAGCGGATAGAGGATGTGCGCGTCCTGCGCTCCGTCCAGTTCCCGGAAGACAGCGGCCCGCTTGCGCATCCGATCCGCCCCGACAGCTATCGCGAAATATCCAATTTCTACACCGCGACCGTCTATAACAAGGGCGCCGAAGTGATCCGCATGATGCGGACCATGGCGGGCGAGGACCGTTTCCGCGCCGGCTGCGACCTCTATTTCGACCGGCATGACGGGCAGGCCGCCACTTGCGAGGATTTCGTGGTCGCGATGGAGGATGGCGCCGGGCTGGACCTCGGCCGCTTCCGCCGTTGGTATCAGCAGGCCGGCACGCCCCAGGTGCGTCTGGCGATGGACCATGGCGCCGGGACGGTAACGCTGCGTCTGTCGCAGGAAACACCGCCCACGCCCGGGCAGGCCGGCAAGCAGCCCGTCCCCATCCCGCTGCGAATCGCCTTGTTCGATCGCGAGAGCGGGGGCCATGGCGGGGAGCAATTGATCCTGCTGGAAGAATCGGAACAGAGCTTCACCTTCGAAGGCTTCGCCGATCGTCCGGTGCTGTCGGTCAATCGCGGCTTTTCCGCCCCGGTCGCGATAGAGCGTGACGTGAGTGACGAGGATCTGGTGTTTCTGGCGGCGCAGGATGACGATCCCTTCGCGCGCTACGAAGCGATGCAGGGTCTTGTGGTCGGGCATCTGCGCAAGGCAGTCGAAGGCTCGCTGGACGATGCCGCCCGCAATTCGGGCCGCGCCGCCATCCGCACCGCGCTCGCGGCGATCCTGGCTGACGATGCGCTCGACGATCTGATGCGCGGCGAATTGATGATCCTGCCGGGGGAGGCCTATCTCGCCGAACAGATGCTGATCGCCGATCCCGAACTCATCCATCAGGAGCGGGAGGGGTTAAAGGCGTGGCTCGGCCGCGAACTGGAAGGCGATCTGGTCGCGGCGCATCATCGGGCCAGCGCGCTTCCCTATGGTCTGGACGCCGCCGCGCGCGGTGCGCGCAAGCTGAAGACGCAGGCTCTGATCCTGCTCGCGGCTGGCGTCCCCGATCTGGCCCGCGATCTCGCCGCCCGGCAATATGACCGGGCGGACAACATGACGGATCGGCAGGGCGCCCTTGTCGTGCTCGCCGGCATGGAAGGCATTGAACGGACGGACCGATTGCTCGATTTCTACAACCGTTATCGCGACAATGCGCTGGTGATCGACAAGTGGTTCTCCATCCAGGCGCAGTCCCTGCATCCCAAGGCGATCGAGCATGTGAAGGCGCTGGCCCAGCATCCCGATTTCAACCTCCGCAATCCCAACCGGGTGCGTTCACTTTACATGGCCTTCGCCGGCAATCCGCATGCCTTCCATGCCGCCGATGGCGAAGGATATCGCATCATCGCGGACCTTATCCTGGCGCTCGACCCCATCAATGCGCAGACGGCCGCCCGATTCGTCCCGCCGCTCGGCCGTTGGCGGCGGCTGGAGCCGGGCCGCGCAGAGTTGATGCGCGAACAGCTGCAGCGGATCGGTGCAGCGCCCAGTCTGTCGCGCGACACGCAGGAACAGGTAAGCCGCAGCCTTGGCTGAAGAACTCGATGTCATCCGCGCTCCGGCGCTGGCAGGCATCCCGCACGGCTTTCTCGGCCGTGGCGGGGGCGTCTCGTCCGGTGATGTCGCGGGCCTCAATGTCGGGCTGGGGGCGGGGGACGAACCGTCTGCCGTCAGCGAGAATCGCCGCCGCGCGGCCGCCGCTGTCCTGCCGGGTGCGCGGCTCGTCAGCGTCTATCAGGTGCATTCGCCCCTGGCGGTCGTGGTGACGGATCCCCCCTGGCCGGAAGACGGTCGGCCCCACGCCGATGCGCTGGTCACGAACCGGCCCGGCCTGGTCCTCGGCGTCGTCACCGCCGATTGCGCGCCGGTCCTGCTCGCAGACAGGGACGCGGGGGTCGTGGCCGCTGCGCATGCAGGCTGGCGCGGCGCGCATGACGGCGTGCTCGAAGCGACGGTGGCCGCGATGGAAGGGCTGGGCGCCCGGCCGGAAAGGATCGCCGCCGCGATCGGTCCGGCCATCGCACAGGCCAGCTACGAAGTGGATGATGCCCTTTACAGTGGGTTTCCCGATGCCGCGCGTCGCTTCTTCATGCGCGGACGGCCCGGCCACTGGATGTTCGATCTGGAAGCTTATGTGGCGGCCCGTCTGGCGGGGGCGGGGGTAGGCCGGGTGGAGCCGCTCGGCCTCGATACCTATGCGCTGGAAGACCGCTTTTTCTCCTACCGCAGGGCCACCCACCGGGGGCAGGCAAGCTACGGGCGACAGTTTTCGCTGGTCGGACTCGCGCCCTAGCCGGTCAAAAACGTGCCAAAATGCCTGTTGGCATGGCGGGCATGCTCGTCTATCAGCCGCGCCAAGTTGCCGCCCTGGGGGCTCGTTTGGGCGTGCGACGGGTCGATTTTCTTCGGCTCCATATCGGGCTTGCGCCCGGTTTGGCGCTGACAGGCAAGGCAAGGCAATGGCAACCACCACTGGCACTGCGGAACCGGATACGCTGGCCGCCGAAGATGGCGTGCGTCGGCGCGATTTCATCAATATCGCCGCGGTCAGTGCCGCCGGCGTGGGCGGACTGGCGACCTTGGTGCCGCTGATCAGCCAGATGGCGCCGTCGAAGGACGTTCTCGCGGAATCCACGACGGAACTGGATATCTCGGCGATTGAACCGGGACAGGCGATCAAGGCGGTCTTCCGCAAGCAGCCGGTTTTCGTGCGCAATCTGACGCAGAAGGAAATCGCGGAAGCGGACGCTGTGCCGCTTTCCGCGCTGCGCGATCCCCAGACGCTCGAAGAACGGACGAAGACGGATCACGTCAACCTCCTCGTCACCATGGGCGTCTGCACCCATCTGGGCTGCGTACCTCTGGGTGCGGCCGAGGGTGAGAACCGGGGCGAGTTCGGCGGCTATTTCTGCCCCTGCCACGGTTCGCATTACGACACGGCCGGCCGTATCCGCAAAGGTCCGGCGCCGGCCAACCTGGTGGTGCCGGATTACGAATTCACTTCCGACACGACCATCGTGATCGGCTGAGGCGGGAGACACGGATCATGAGCTTCCCCTGGGCCAAGCAGTACCAGCCGACCAACCCCGTGATGCGCTTCCTTGACGAGAAGCTGCCTCTCCCGCGTCTGGTCTATAATGCGGTCGGTGCGGGCTACCCCGTTCCGCGCAATCTCAATTACATGTGGAATTTCGGCGTCCTGGCCGGGTTCTGCCTCGCGCTGCAGATCGTCACCGGCGTGGTTCTGGCGATGCATTATGCCGCCAATTCCACGGTCGCCTTCAATTCGGTCGAACACATCATGCGCGATGTGAACTGGGGCTGGCTGATGCGCTATGCGCATGCCAACGGCGCCAGCTTCTTCTTCGTGGTGATCTATCTCCACATCTTCCGGGGCTTCTTCTACAGTTCCTACAAGGCGCCGCGCGAAATGGTATGGCTGCTGGGCGTCGTCATCTTCCTGTTGATGATGGCCACTGCCTTCATGGGCTACGTGCTGCCCTGGGGTCAGATGAGCTTCTGGGGCGCCAAGGTCATCACCGGCCTGTTCAGCGCGATCCCGCTGGTGGGTGAACCGCTGCAGGTGTGGCTGCTGGGCGGCTATGCGCCGGACAATGCCGCGCTGAACCGCTTCTTCTCGCTGCACTTCCTGCTGCCCTTCGTGATCGCCGGCTGTGTCATCCTGCACATCTGGGCGCTGCACATCCCCGGCTCGTCGAACCCGACCGGCGTGGAAGTGAAGAGCGAAAGCGACACCGTGCCGTTCCACCCGTACTACACGGCGAAGGATGGGTTCGGGCTGGGCGTGTTCCTGCTGATCTACATGGCGTTCGTGTTCTTCATGCCGAACATGCTGGGCCACCCGGATAACTACATTCCGGCTAACCCGCTTTCGACGCCTGCGCATATCGTGCCCGAATGGTATTTCTGGCCCTTCTACGCGATCCTGCGCGCCTTCACGGCCGACATCCTGTTCGTTCCGGCGAAGCTGCTGGGCGTGCTGGCCATGTTCGCGGCGATCCTGGTGTGGTTCTTCCTGCCCTGGCTCGATCGTTCGCCGGTTCGCTCCGGTCATTACCGGCCGCTGTTCCGCAAGTTCTTCTATGTGCTGCTCGTCGCGATGGCCGTGCTGTTCTACTGCGGCGGTGCGCCGGCTGAAGAACCTTATGTGATGCTCAGCCAGATCGCGACCGCCTATTACTTCCTGCACTTCCTGGTGATCCTGCCGATCGTATCCTCGATCGAACGGCCGGAACCTCTGCCCTTCTCCATCACGGAAGCGGTGCTGGGTTCGGATAAGCAGGCGGTGCTCGGCGAAAACACCACGCCGGCCACCTAACGCGGACAAGGGAAAGAATACGCAATGATCCGCATTATTGGCTTTCTCGTCGGGATCGGCTTCACCATCGCCGTGCTGTGGGCTTTCGCCACTGGCGCCTACACCGCGGCGACGGACACCGCCGCCCCCACCGCCGAGCATGAGTTCCATCTGGAACCGCGCAAGCTCAGCCAGTCCAGCGATGGTCCTTTCGGCACCTGGGATTACGCGCAGCTTCAGCGCGGTTACCAGGTCTACAAGGAAGTCTGCTCGGCCTGCCATTCGCTGCACCATGTCGCGCTGCGCGATCTGGGCCAGCTCGGCTATTCCGAAGCGGAAGTGAAGGCAGAATCTGCCAGCTGGACCGTGCCGGGGATCGACCCGAATACGGGTGAAGCGACCGGTCGTCCCGGCATGCCGACGGATTATTTCCCGTCGCCCTATCCGAATGATGTTGCAGCGCGTGCGGCCAACAACAACGCCATCCCGCCGGATCTTTCGCTGATCACCAAGGCGCGCGAAGGCGGCCCGTCCTATGTCTATTCGCTGCTGACGGGCTATCGCGATCCGGAAACCTACAAGAACGAACATGGCGATGCGCTGTGGGACGAAGCGAAGCCGGCCGCCGGCCTGCACTTCAACCCCTATTTCGCGAACCTCAATCTCGCCATGGCGCCGCCGCTGGTTGCCGATGGTCAGGTGACCTATGCCGATGGCACGGAAGCCACCATCGACCAGATGGCGCATGACGTGTCCGCATTCCTGACCTGGACGGCGGAACCGTCGCTGGTGAAGCGGAAGCAGACCGGCTGGCCGGTGCTGGGCTTCCTCCTGTTCGCCACTGTCCTTGCCTATTTCGCCAAGAAGCAGGTTTGGTCTTCGGTGAAGCCCGTCCGCCGCAAATAGGTCGGATCGACAATTTCATTTTCCAGCGGGCCGGGACGGTGTTCCGGCCCGTTTGCATTGGCGTTGCAGTGGCGATGCATTTCAGCCCGGCGCTCCACCTTGTCCTCCAGCCGCAGCGTTGGCACACTCGCTCCACAGCGATGGCGGGCGGATAGAAACGGCCCCTCGCGCATTGGGAGGTGGAGATTGATCGCGGGGCGGTGGGGCAATGGATAATCAGGCGGTGGTTTTCGCCATGGTGGGCGTGCTTGGCATCGGCGCGCAGTGGCTCGCCTGGCGCACCGGCTGGCCCGCCATTGTCCTGATGCTGTCGGCCGGTTTCCTCGCCGGCCCCATCCTCGGCCTGTTCGACCCCCGCGAAGCATTCGGCGACATGCTGGACCCGATGGTCAGTATCGGCGTAGCGCTGATCCTGTTCGAAGGCGGCCTCAGCCTCGATTTCCGCGAATTGCGCAAATATGGCCAGGGCGTCTGGCGCCTGGTTGTTTTCGGCGTTCCCCTGGGCTGGCTGTTCGGATCGCTCGCCTGCTATTACGTGGCTGGCCTTGTCTGGCCCGTCGCGATCCTGTTCGCCGGCATCCTGGTGGTGACGGGGCCCACCGTGGTCATCCCCCTGCTGCGGCAGGCGAGCGTACAGCGCCGCCCGGCCGCGCTGCTGAAGTGGGAAGCCATCGTGAACGACCCGTTCGGCGCGCTGTGCGCCGTGGTGGCATATGAATATTTCCGCCGATCCGCCGATGGTGCCACACTGGTGGAGATCGTTCCCCCGCTGATCATCGCCGCCATGCTGGCGGGCGTCATAGGTTATGCCGTCGCCTGGCTGATCGCATGGTCCTTCCCGCGGGGGCTGGTGCCCGAATATCTCAAATCGCCCGTGCTGCTCGTCGCTGTGGTCGGCACCTTCGTGCTGTGCAACAGCATAGAACACGAGGCCGGATTGATGGCGGTCACAGTGATGGGCATCACGCTGGCGAACAAGCACGTCGCCAGCATGCGCAGCATTCACCACTTCAAGCAGAATGTCGCGGTGCTGCTCATTTCCGGGATCTTCATCCTGCTGTCCGCATCGCTCGATTTCGACCAGTTCCGTCACTTCGAATGGCGATTTGCCGCCTTTCTGCTGGTCCTGCTGTTTGTGGTGCGGCCGGCAACGGTCCTGCTCAGCCTGCTGTTCAGCCAGGTTCCGTGGAACGAGCGGCTGTTCCTGGCCTGGATCGCACCGCGCGGCATCGTGCTCGTGGCCATCTCCGGCCTGTTCGCCTTGCGGCTGTCGGAACTCGGTTATGCCGATGGGTCGATCCTGATCGGGCTCAGCTTCGCCGTGGCGGTCGCGACCATCGTGGCGCACGGCTTCAGCCTCGATCTGGTGGCACGGCTGCTGAAGGTGAAGGGCGAGAGCCGCCCCGGCCTGCTGATTGTCGGTTCCACCCCATGGACGATCGCACTTGCCCGGCAGTTGCACGAATTGAAGACGCCGGTGCTGATCGCGGATTCCAGCTGGACGCGTCTCAAGCCCGCCCGAGCTGCGGGCCTGCCGACCTATCACGGCGAAATCCTGAACGAGGCGACCGAGCATAATCTCGACCTCACCCCCTACCGCATGCTGGTCGCGGCCGCGGAGAACGAGGCATATAATGCGCTCGTCTGTTCGGAATTCGCGCACCAGATGGGGTCCGATTCCGTCTATCAGCTGGGCGAGCCGGAAAATGCCGAAGATCACCGTCAGCTGCCGGCCGCCTTGCGCGGCAGGGCGTTGTTCAGTTCCGGCATAGACCTCGACGATGTCCTGCAGCGTCAGGCGCAGGGCTGGATATTCCGCAAGACCCGGCTTTCCGAACAATTCGCCCTCGAAGATGCAAAGCAGGTGCTGCCGGAGGCTGCGCATATGTTGCTCTTGCTGCGCCCCAATGGCACCATGCGTTTCTTCACTCACGCCGCTGCCCCGGAACCGCAGGCAGGGGATACGATCATCTCCTATTCACCTCCCCGCTCCAAGACAGCGGAAGATTCCCGGCAGCGGGATGGAGCCAAGCCGAAGACCCAGCCGGCAGGCGCGTCATAAAAAGGAAGATCAATGAGACGGATAACGGCCGCTCTCTGCCCATTGCTGCTGATGGCAGCGCTGACGGGCTGCGAACTGCGTAGCGGCGACCGGGCGGACGCAGAGCCCGAGCCGCAACCCAGCGAAACGCTGTCGGCCGCCGAGCCGCCGGCGGAGGAGACGCCCGCTGCTTCCATCATTCGCCCCGATGTGTCAGCCGATGCGGAGCGGGAAGTGGTCGAAGTGCCCGAACCGCTCGCCGCGACGGTGGGATTCCCCGATGGCGGCAGCAAGCTCGCTCCGGAGGCTGTCGGGGTGTTGCAGGATGTCATGAAGTCCAAACAATTGACGCAGGGCTGGCCGATCGTGCTGCGAGGTCACACCGATTCCGCTGGTAACGATAGCGGCAACCTGATTGCGTCCCGCCGCCGCGCGGAAGAGGTGGCGGGCTGGCTCGTGGATCAGGGCGTGGCGCAGGAACGGATCGAGGTCATCGCCATGGGCGAACAGCGCCCGATCGCACCCAATGCGAAGCTCGATGGAACGCCGGACGAGGTGGGCCGCGCACGCAATCGCAGGGTGGAAATATGGATCGGACCGGCCGGAACGCACCCGTCGGAAACCCCTCTGGCGCCTTCTGCCAGAGCGGAGGAAGATGCAAAGACCGATCGCGAAGCTTGACGCGCCCCCGCCGGTGGTGGCAATCGCAGCGCTGAGCGGGCGGGTATAGCTTAGTGGTAAAGCTCCAGCCTTCCAAGCTGGCTATGCGGGTTCGATTCCCGCTACCCGCTCCAGTCCTAAAAAATCCTTGATTGCTTATAAGGCTGGCAGAAACCATTGTGTTTCGTAAGTTTATCGGTCTCAAATTTTGCAGATTTTCTCCATCGATGGTTAGAATTTCGTGTAATTACGGTTACCGCCCTCGGACCTCAGTCGAGGTGCACACTTCGCAGTGTCGCACCTTAAGGATGGCGCTAGGGAAACCTGTGCCGGCAGGGCTGAGGCCGTGGAGATGAAGCAGGGCGACTGCATCGCGGCGCAATGGAGTGAGTTACGGCGAAGCAAACGCGAAGGCTACACTGGACCAGCATGACCTATACGAGACGCCATCTTCTGGCCGCTACTGGAGGTGTGGTGCTGTTGGGATTTGAGTGGGCTGGCGCTGGCGGGCCATTGAAGGCCGGAGCCATGAGTCAGAATAAACGCATCGCTCCTGAAGATTTCGGCGCCGTTGGCAACGGATACGCGGACGATACAGCCGCGCTGAACAGTGCGTTCGCAGAGGGTAAGCCGGTGCAACTCCAGCCTGGCATTTATCTCCGTGATGGCTCTGCCATCACTTCGCTTATTACGCTCGCCCTGAGCGGACCGAGTATGATCAAGAGTGAGACGAACAACACCAGTGGCCTAGAGTTACGCCCTTCCTCGGCACCGATGGATGGTGTGCTGATCGAAAACGTGAATTTCACGCACCCCAAATCTCCGGAATTCGCTAGCGGCACAATGGATAATTGGGCGGCGCTCAAGCTGGTCGGGCAGAAAAATGCAGTGATCCGCAACGTAGGCGTCGCGGGTGACGTTGGTCTTTCGATTGGGTATGGAGCGCGCGGTTTCGGCGATCGCCAGTGCTATAACGTCACAGCTTTAGACATTCACAGCATGTCGCCTCTGACCGGTATGGGAATCGAAATTTTCGGGGTGATAACTGGTGATTTCAGCGGCCACTTTGAGGGTGGTGATGGCAGCGGGGGTCGCGCCCGTATGCATGGTCTTCGATATACTGGTTATGAATTTGCGGTAAATCGCAATGTTCGTTCGAAAATTCATGCGATGCGGATGGCAAACGGCGTTTCCTTCCAACAGTACACCACTGCTACAGAAAATATCATCGTCGCGGTCGATTGCACTAACGCGGTGCAAATTCATGGCATTGCAGAACGGAAAAACTCTACTTCGGTCTCGCGGTTTAACAGGACAAGTATATTTGCAGAATGCTGCGATTACACAATTTATGACGGCGGAGGGAATGATAACGTATATGAGATAGATTCTACTGATTGCGACTTCGGCGTATACGCCCGAGGCAATTCAGAACTGGGTCGGCGAAACGCCTTTCGAGGGTCGATCCGGAATTTCGCTGGGCGAGGATTCTATTCCAATCAAGCGGATGCACACCTCGATCTGACACTCGAAGGCCGTAGCACGACCGATACAGATTTTGGCGTTTTGCTCTCCTCAGGGGCTGAGGGCACCAGGGGGATGGTCCGTGTATCGAGATGTGCTGTGGGCGTCCGGATAAATTGCAACAATGTGAAATTGACCATTACCGCGGTGGAATGCGACACCGGGGTTATCATTGCAGGCAACAGCAATGATATTGACGTGAGGACGGATTGCGGTGTCGTTATTTCTGGCGCGAATAATATTATAAAAGGTCAGGCAACGGGCGCGATAAGAAATATGGGATCCAACAATAATATCGTTGGTCTAAATGCTATCGCTCCAGTTTTTAGAAGTTGATCTTGGTCAAGTAGAGAAAGAATTTCTCTATAGCTTTCAGTCGCTTGGGTATCCCTGCTGATAAACTCCGGTAAGAAATCGTGCGAAAACGAATGGCTTTCTATTAGAGTCGTTTTCACTTAGGTTGAAAGCATATCCGGAGTTTTTGAGAGGTTGGCGTATTCACTTGGCGAGAAGGCGTCGAGCAACGTGCCGATGCGTTTCCATGTGTTTTCGACCGTACGTTCGGCGGTTCGACACATGAGCAGTTTAAGTTTGGCGAAGACTTGTTCGATGGGATTGAGGTCGGGTGAGATGGCGGGAGGACAGGAGCCATGCCCCTGCCCCTGCCCCGCGAATGGCCTGGCCTTTGTGGCTGCCGAGATTGTCCATGATGACGATATCGCCGGGTGAGAGCGTGGGGACGAGGAACTGCTCGACGTAAGCGGTGAAGGTCTGGCCGCTGATCGGCCCGTCGATCACGCAGGGCGCATCGATCCGGTCATGGCGCAGCGCGGCCAGGAATGTCAGTGTACGCCACTTGCCGAAGGGAGTGCGAGCGATCAGCTTTGTCCCGCGCGGCGTCCAGCCCGGATCGGAGTCATGGTGGTCTTGGCCCATGTCTCACCGATGAAGACTAGGCGCGCAGGATCAAGTCGGCCCTGATACTTCTTCCACTGCGCCCGCCGCTTTGCCACGCCCGGGCGCGCCTGCTCCTCGGCGAACAGTTTTGACGTGAATCCCTAGTTTCCACCAGCACGGATTAGAGCCCGGCAGCTTTGTTGCGCATGAGCGCGGGTTGAGCAATGGCCTGCGCAGCGGAGCCCGAAGGGCGGAGCGAAGCAGAGGCCATTGTTTATCCAGTTCGGCGGCGAACGCCGCCGGGGTTGCGTAGCTAAGGGATGAGTGCGGTCTCTCCTAGTTGTAGTCTTCCACCCAGGCCGCGATCTCGACCAGGGCATGTGCAAGGCTGAGGAACAGCGTTTCGTTAAGCAGCTCGTCTCGCATGCGGCCGTTGAAGCTCTGGACATAGCCGTTCTGCATCGGTCTGCCGGGCGCGATGTAATGCCACTCCCCGCCGATCTCTCCGCTACCGCGTTGGAGGTAAGCTCGGTACCGTTGTCGCTGACGATCATGCCTGGCTTGCCATGCCGTTTGATCAGCTCAGCCAGCTCGCGCAGCTTCTCGCGCAACGCGGCTTCGCCGTCCCTTGTGGAACGGTAACGCACGCTTTTGCGATCGGTATCGATGACACGGCACACCCGCTATTCGCTCATTCCGTGGCAGACCTGGAGATGGGCGCAGCTTCCCGCTTGGCCGCGGACGTTAGAACTTTTTTGCCAGAAGATCCTTCAGTGCGGCTTGGTCGAGCATCGCATCGGCCAGCAGCCGCTTGAGCTTGGTGTTCTCGCTCTCAAGCGCCCTCAACCGCTGGGCCTCCGACACCTCCAGGCCGCCATACTTGGCTTTCCAGTTGTAGATCGTCGCTTCTGATACACCGTACTGCCGGGCCACGTCGCGGCCTTCGCGCCAGCCTCGGCCTCCTTCAGCACGCCGATGATCTGCTCTTCTGAAAACCTCTTACGCTTCATCTCGTCTGTCCTTCTGTCAGGGCCGGACTCTAAGCATGCGTGGAAGAAAATCAGGGGGTCACGTCAGGCATTATGCGCCGATAGGCGCGCCAAAGTCTGTTTTGCGGCAGTCGACCTGGTAATGATCGAACGGCTAGATGCAAAATTATCGTTGCCGTTAACAGCACTTTCATTTGCTGAAAGACATGTGAGTTAAGGGGCTTACGCTGCCCCATCGCGCTAGCGAGTCGGAAGGATCCGAAGATAGGGGCCCCTTAGGTTGTATTCCAATGGGATTGATATAGGGGTATTATTGGGGGTATCGTGAATAGATGTGCACGTGTGATTGGCAGAATTCTTTAATATTTTAGTCTATTTTTTCTTCCATCCTATATGGCGATCTAAAGCCCTAGTTGATCAAGCAGTCGGGCGTTTACCTTGTTAACATCATATTTTTGTTCGGCTATTTGTCGGCTGATCTGGCCCATTTTTTGGCGCTTATGAGTGTCTTCCGCCAGTTTGATCATCGCAGCCGCGAGTGCTTCTGCGTTCTGGATGGGAACCAGATAGCCATTCTCCCCTTCCACCGTCGTTTCACGGCATCCCGGCGCATCGGTCGTGATAATTGGTCGTCCCATAGCCATAGCTTCAAGAATCGTGCGCGGCGTTCCTTCGCGCCACGAAGGTAAAACGAAGATTGATGCTGAGGCGATCGCCGACCGCACATCATCAAGATGTCCGAGATATTCAATGCCCTCGGCAATCCATGCGTTGAGTTCCTCACGGCTGATTGCATCCGGTCCAGTGTCTAGCATCCCCGCGAGCAGAAATTGCGCACTCGGAACAGTTCGGTGCACGATCTGCATTGCTCCGACCAATTCAGCGAGGCCTTTGCTGTGAAGGAGCCGAGCAATAGTCAGAAAGATGGGTTCATCCGGCAGAGCTTGCTGTGAGTATTGGCTCAAGCTTACCCCAGATCCATTAGTCATGATAACCTTGCGTGGATCGGATAGGCATCCGGTGCGAATGAAATCGTCTCTGTCATCGGGATTCTGAAAGACAACGTGGCTGTTCGCATTCGTCGCGAACCGATACAAGCTCTGCGCCGTCATTTGGGTCAGCCGCCGAATAATGCCCTTTCGGCTGATGAAGGCGAACCCCAATCCAGTTACCATGCCGGCCGAACGCACGCCTGCCATTCGTGCGGCAATGCTGCCCCATATATTCGGTTTTATGGTGTAGTTCAGAACAAAATCGATTTTCTCGCTTTTGATGATGCGGAGGAGTGCGCGGCAATAGGCGATATCGCCCAGAAACGACACCTGGGTACGTTTCAGCGGAACGTCGTGCGGCATCGCGCCGAGCGACCGGAAGTGATCCGCAAATGTTGAAGCGAGATCGGGAGAGGAAACATGGACGTCATGCCCGCGTGCGATCATCTCCTCGACCAGTTGGGAACGAAAGTTATAAAGATAATGGGCATGGGACCCGTTCACCAATATCCTGGCCATTATCTTCCTTGTCCTTCGAAGCGAGCTTGACGGAGTTCTGATACGGCTTGCATGCATGGCCATCCGTCGAAACTTACAGGATATCTCATGCGAATTGCCGTCATCGGCGCTGGTGGATTTGTTGGGCGCCATCTCATCCGTTTCCTGTCGAATCAAGGGGTAAACGTCGTGTCGATTGGTCGTCGCGATATAGCGTCGCCCGCGCTCGACAAGGTTCTGGCCGGATGCACTGCGTTGGTAAATTGCGCGGGCAATAAAGACGGTGTTGGCGCGGGAGCAAGAGAGGCGAATGTCGAACTTCCACTTCGCCTGCTCGAAGCCGCGATTGCAGCGGATATCCCCGCGATGATCCAGGTCAGCAGCGTCGCAGCGCTGGTCAGCGTAACACGCCCGGGGGAGATCGTTACTGATGACTATACCGATCGTCCGATCGGCACCTATGGGCGAAGCAAGCGCGCGGGTGACGATGCCTTGTTCGCAGCGGCACGAGAGGGAGGCTATCGCGGTGCCCTCATCGTGCTCAGGCCCCCGATCCTGATCGGGTACGATGCCGGTGGTGTGTTTGCCCTGCTGCGATCAATGGCTCGGGCGGGGGTTCCTCTTCCACTCGCGGGGACAGATAACCGCCGCAGTTTCATGCATGTAGACAATTTCGCGGCCGCGATCCTCACCGCGGTCAGGGCGCGTTGTACCGGCGCCTTTATTGTGACCGATTCGGCTCCGCTCTCAAGCGCTGCGCTTTATCAGCGGATGCTGTCCGCAGCGGGCCGCGGGCCACGCCTGTTCTCCATTGGCGGTGCGGGGCGCGTGCTGCTGCGCAAGATGATGGGCAGTCGAGGCGAAAGTCTGTTCGGCGATGCTGCGTTCGATGGGGGCCGTTTCGCTGCGACCGCGCGAGTTGATTGGCTCATCCCGGAATCAGCAATCGTAGAACAGGCGATGATCCCGCGATAAGGCCTAGACCAGCCGGGCGTCCCCATGCCCTCGTCCCCCGACAGTATGGACCAATATCCGGAGGTCCATGAGTATTGATCGGGTGCGCACATATTCGCCGTCGACGGCGGCAAGGCGTGGCGGATCGGACATATCGATGCCCTGAATCTGCGCCAGCCCGGTGATACCGGGCCGTACCGTAAAAACATCGTGTGCCGCCCGTTCGGCAATCAGCTCGGCATGTGCCGGCAAACCGGGGCGCGGTCCGACGAGGCTCATATCGCCGCGGATCACACAAAGGAGTTGCGGCAACTCATCGGCCTTGAATTTGCGAATCAACGCGCTCGACCGCGAGATCGCGACGACGGGGGCGTGATGCGACGGCAGGTCGCCCGTCTGCGGCGGCATGGTGCGAATTTTATACAGACGAAAAGGCTTTTGGCCTTTGCCCACACGCCACTGGGTGAATAGCGGATTGGCCCGAAACTCTCGCCACGAAAAGAATGCTGCGACGAGGCAGATGGTCATCGCCGGAAGGAATAGGACTAACGAAACCAGCAAATCGAACGTGCGCTTCATGTAAGATCACCTTCGTCTTTGGGCGATACGATTGTGCCATGTCGATTGAATCAATGACCTTATGGGTGTCGCGCGTTAACTAAGGAGCTGCGCTTCGGCAAGAAAGTCGATCCTATCAAAGGAGATATGGCGTAAATAGCTAACCAACACAGAATAATTTGCCTGACAAAGGAGAAAAAATTGTCCATTGCATTTCTTTGCAAATAAATGGCGGTGGTAGAGGCCAATACTATTATCCAAATGCGAACTTTTCCCCTTTGATTTATGTGAGTGCGATCGAACAGAGCTAAAGCGGCGGCAAACAAGGCGGCGAAAATCGCAACAGCAGCGTATCCTCCCACCGCAATCGCATGGGCCCAATAGTTGCCGGCCACGCCATAGCTAACGCCAGGCGGTAGATTTGCCGTGACTAACTCGTTGTATAAATTTGTACTTACCCCAAATGCTGATGGAATTATCAGTAGATTTCCGAAAACACTTACAAAAAAGTCCACGAAACTTATTTGTATATTCAGGTCATTTACCGCTTCAATATGATCAAAGGTGACGAACGGTTCTGCAGATAACGCAAGAACCTCAAGATCCCATGATTGGATAGTTGAAGTAAGGTAATAAAAAGATCCTTCTTTTATGGACAAATATATAGGCTTTCCAAATAAAATAATGATTATAGAAATAATAAATGCAGCAATATACTTTGGCATAAATAAGAAGTCTGTCAAACTTGACTTTTGTATTTTGCTGCCAATGGCTATCAGAAAGTATATGGCGAGTGATATGGCAGGAATTGTGCGATCGCCTTGCACGAAAATAATTGCGACCAGCAGGAGAAAGGCGAGGGCTGCATATGGGCGCTTCCCTACGAGAGCCGCTGTAAAGCCGATAACGATAAACCACCTCCAAGTCAGAGTCAGGTAGTTTTCGACTTGATCTTCTCTTGATATAAGGAAGAAGGTTGAACCTCCTTCTATAATTAAATAAATTATTCCAAATAGCGATAGTAAAAGACTAGACAGTATTATGCTATCATAGTTATGGGAATAGCTATTTATTAAGTATATGGATCTAGATTTTTCAAGATGCAAAAACTGCAAGGTAATATAAAATGATGCCCATGCAACTATCATGGACATTACAGCATAATTACTTGCCGGCTCCAAGTATATGGTGCCAGTGTAATAAAAACTTCTTTTTAGCCCTATTATGGCGGGTATGCTATATACAAAGAATGCTAAAAATCCGGCTGCTAACCAAGAGAATAGTCCGGCTGAACGCGAAATCCTGCGATAGCAGGCCGCTGCAAGGATCAATATAATAAAGCCCATATGCTAATTCTCTTGATTATAACTAATCAATAATAATTATAAGATATATAACATTATTAATTGAAAAACTCTTTTCGTCGTTGTCAAGACTCTGGTGCATCCCGCTCGCCCTTGAGGTGACCACTGTATAAGTAATGGCCTCAAATATTTTTTATTCCTGAATCTTTACTTCCTAATAAAATTGCGCGGCATACTTTATTTCTATAGCCTGAAATATTATCCAGCTCGCGCTCATTTATGAAACTGCTAGTTACCCGTGATTTAAACGAATCAAAGCTTCCCACGACTCTTGCTGGATTGCCCACCGCCACGGAGTTTTCGGGAATATCCCGCGTGACAACCGCTCCAGCGCCGATAACAACTCTCGAGCCGATCGTGATTCCTGGCAGGATGATCGAATTGATCCCGATAAACACGTCATCCCCAATCTTTACATTGGCATAGCGCAGATAGCGGCGGCCGGCGTCATTGCGAATAAGCGCAGTACTGCCATCATGTGTGATAATCTGGACGCCCGAGGTAATGGTAACGCGATTACCGATCGTGATAAGAAAGGGTTCTGTACCAAATTGACGGATATATATGCGGCAGTTGTTCCCAACTGTAACGCCCCGATATCTGGCATGTGCTACACCGCCGACAAGCCTAAATATAAGCAAGCCGATGATGTATTTGGGAATCGATGTGAGCGTATGTCTAATTCTCTTGAGCATTGCCTGCCCAAACCGATCGATAATCGCCTATCATTTTATCAATGGAAAAATGTTCTACTATCCTTGATCGAGCGTTTTCTTCTCGCCGCCGCCAGATGTTGGGCATATCCCGCTCCACCAGTGCATCGAGGATGCGTCGGGCCATCGCATGGTGATCGCCCGGATCGACGATCCACCCAGTGTTCCCTAAAATATGTGCGGCATCGCCAACGTCTGTTGATACGGAAGGCGTTCCCACCGCCATCGCCTCCATCAACACGTTCGGGCAGGCTTCATTGCACGACGACAATACGTGGAGGTCCAGCATGTTCATAAAATCGGGAATGTCATGCCGAGGGCCGGCCAGCGTTACGAAGTCTTCAGTGCCAGTATGCCTGATAATTTGATCCAAGGCTTCGTTGCCTTTGACACATCCTGTACCGGCCAAAACGACCTGAAGCTGGCGCTCGCGATTGACGATGGCGACTGATCTCAAGAAGGTGGCATGATCCTTTTCGGGAGTCCAGCGGGCCACGCAGCCGATAACAGGAATGTCGGGCCTTAAGCCGAGTTCCTCCCTTAGTCTGGGGCCCACTGATGCCTTGGGATAAAATGCCGTGGTGTCGCAGCCGTTGTAAATCAACGTGAATTTCCGCGCATAACCCCGCTCGATGTGAGCTGCCGACGCCTTGCTACTATTTGCAATGATCCCATCAGGGATCCAGTGCGATAGAGCGGCGCTTGCACGATCGATTATCCGGGTGGAAAATTTGGAATCCTCTCGCGTCAGGTGAACGTGTCGGATGCCCCATATTATCCGCTTCGAGCCAGCGAAGAACGCGATGAGGCCACCTATCAGATTGGCGTGGTACATCCATGTCTGCACAATCGTCGGCCGCGTCTCGCGCATGATGCGCCAAAGTTTTTGGATTGATTTGTAGGAAATTCTGCCGCGCTCGGCGTAGAGGCAATGCAGCTCTACCCCGGCGGCCGTCAGCAAAGGCCCATATTTGCCTTCATCCATCATGGATACCACGATATGCCTGCCCTGCTTATCCATGCTGCATAGGCGATAAAGCACTGCTTCGGCCCCACCGTCGTTCAGCCCGGTAATAACATGCAGAACCGCCATCATTCTATCCCTCGTTCGCGGGAGCGGCACGAATACGTGGCAAGCGGAACACCGTGGGATTCAAAGCCAGGTGCGTCCACACAAAAAACAGCTGCATGACCGCCTTCGCACTATGGGTGATGGCAAAGGCGGTGGCCGCTCCGATTGCAAGATATCCGGGTGCCAGTAAATATAGCAGTACGAGGTAAAGGACGGCGCATATGCCGGCGATCAGAACTAGTATGCGATGTGCGCCTGTCATGGAAAGCAACACTCCGGTCGGCCCAGTCAGTGCGTTGGCCGCATGGCCGAGGAGCATAATCCAGACGACAATCAGCGCCCCCTGATATGCATCGCCGAACAGGAGCGAAATAAAATCGCTCCCCCATATCGCCAGAAATGCGATAAGGCAGACACAGGCTGCCGTCGATAACAGTGAGTATTCCCATGAACTTGAGATCAGCCCGGCCCGGTCCTTGAATTCCGCGGCTTCGGCGATCTGTGGAGCGACGATCCGGTCGAGGATCGTGATGGGCGCCGCGGCCAGTGCTGCGACCCGCGTTGCTGCGACGTAGACGCCAGTGGTGGCAAAGTCCGTTAGCGCGCCGATTATCAGAATGTCGCCATTGCGCAGGACGATATTCAGGAAATTGGTCACCCACATGGACCGCATCAGATCATCAAGATCCTTCGTTTCCACGCGAACGGGGGGGCTGATACGAACGGTACTTCCTCGCCCATGAAGGAAAATCATCATGGCGGCCGCCGAGGAGATCGCTGTGACGAACAGGTTGGCCCACAGCATTGCGCCCGCCGACAGGGCTCCGGTCAGAACGAGGCTCGCCGCGACAGCCACCAGCAGAACCGATTTGACCATATTCTCCGGCGTTTCCGCCAGCCAGAGCGCTCCATAAGCCAGGGCCAGCGCTCGCCGCATTTCCGCTATCGCCAAGCATAGGATCAGCAAGGATCCCGCAACCATTATACTGATTGTCGGCCCTTCCTCGCCACTGATCAAATATGCCGCAGAGATAAGTATGCAAGCAGCCAGCACAGCGCGAACGCCGACGGCCTTGAATGAGCGGGAAATCAGAAAGCGTATTTCACCTGGCTGGTCGGAACGGATCTTTCCCGGCACGGATTTCAGAATGATCCATTCGTGGCCAGCTTTCGCTAACAAGGCCGCGACCGTGATCCAGGTAAGATAGTAGCTATAGGTACCAAACGAGTCCGGCCCCATCAGCCTGGCAAGGAACGCTTGTCCAAGAAACAGGAAAGCCATTCCGAGGCCGACGGGAACAGTCCTCATCAGCAAGCTGACTATATTCGAGGAATTTTGGACCATTCAAAGCCGCAAATCACTGCGATCTTTAGGAAAAACATTCTTAAGATCGTATAGCACATGCTCTGCACGGCCCCATGAACGAACAGTTTTGGGGCCGAGATTCGTAAACTCCATATGCGCGACCGCCAGTACCAGGCCATCGTAGCCGCCTGCCTTGGGTTCAGGGACAAGGTCGACACCATATTCATGCCGCGCCTCGGCGGCGTCCGCCCAGGGATCGTATATGTCCACTTCTATGCCGTATGACTGAAGCTCGGCGATGACGTCCACCACCCGCGTATTGCGCAGGTCGGGGCAATTTTCCTTGAAGGTCAGGCCCATCACCAGCACGCGTGCGCCGTTCACTTGGATGCGCCGTTTCAGCATCGCCTTGATCAGCTGTTCAGCGACATAGGCCCCCATGCCGTCGTTCAGGCGCCGGCCGGCCAGAATGATCTCGGGGTGATAGCCGATCGCTTGCGCCTTGTATGTCAGGTAATAGGGATCGACGCCGATGCAGTGGCCGCCCACGAGGCCAGGGCGGAAGGGAAGGAAGTTCCATTTCGTGCCCGCCGCCTTCAGCACCGCTTCGGTGTCTATGCCCATGCGGTTGAAGATGATGGCCAATTCGTTGATGAGTGCGATGTTCAGGTCGCGCTGCGTATTCTCGATCACTTTTGCGGCTTCGGCCACGCGGATTGATTCCGCCTGGTAGGTGCCGGCGGTGATGATGGTTGCATAAAGCGCGTCCACGAGTGCCGCGACTTCAGGCGTTGAGCCTGACGTTACTTTGCGGATCGATGGCAGGCGGTGCTCCTTGTCGCCCGGATTGATCCGCTCGGGACTGTAACCACAGAAGAAATCGTGATTGTACGTCAGGCCGGACATCCGCTCCAGCACGGGGACGCAGTCTTCCTCGGTCGCGCCCGGATAAACCGTGGATTCATAGACCACGATATCGCCGGGCTTGAGCGCCTTTCCGACCGTTTCGGATGCCTTAATCAGCGGCGTCAGATCGGGGCGGCGATGCGAATCGATCGGGGTGGGGACGGTTACAATGAAGAGGTTGCAATCGGCCAGATCTGCCGGATCGGATGAGAAACGCAGTTGCTTCGCCGCCGCAAGTTCCTCGGCGTCAGTTTCTAGGGTCGAATCCTCACCTCGCCGGAGAGCTTCTATCCGGGAAACGTTGATATCGAAGCCGGTGACCGGGCGGATGCGGCCGAATTCTACGGCGAGCGGCAATCCAACATATCCGAGGCCGATGACGGCGATCTTCAATTCGTCCAAGGGCAACGACCTGGCTTCCTGCTTCTGGCTCACTTACCCGAATACTCCCTAAACCAGCGAACGAAACTTTCGATTCCATCGCGAAAATCAGTAGCGGGGCGATATCCTGTCAGCCGTTCGAGCAGCGACGCATCGGCCCAGGTTGCCGGAACATCTCCCTGTTGCATGGGCATGTAATTGCGGATTGCTTCAATGCCGAGGCTGTCCTCGATCGCATCGATGAAATCGAGCAGGCGCACCTTGTCATTATTGCCGATATTGACGATGCGGAACGGCGCCACGGGGCTGAGTGAATCGCCATCATGGATGTCTGTGCGCGCGGCTGGCCGCTCCGGCACGGCATCAATGAGCAAACGGATCGCGCGGACGAGATCGTCGACATAGGTGAAGTCCCGATACATGTCGCCATGGTTGTATATATCGATCGGCCGGCCATCGAGCATGGCATCGACGAATTTGTAAAGAGCAAGGTCGGGGCGGCCCCACGGACCATACACCGTGAAGAAGCGGAACATCGTGGTCGGCAGATTCCAAAGATGCGCATAGGCATGCGCCATGGATTCATTGGCCTTCTTGGTTGCCGCATAGATAGTAAGTTGGGTGTCTGCCTTCTCGGTCTCGGTGAAGGGCATGTCCTCGTTGGCCCCATAAACCGACGAGGTCGATGCCATCAACAGATGCTGCACAGCATTGCGCCGTGCGGCTTCCATCACATTGAAGGTGCCGATGACATTGCTGTCGAGGTAAGCTCGTGGATTCTCGAGGCTGTAGCGGACACCCGCCTGCGCCGCGAGATGAACAATGACATCTGGTTGGAACGCGTCGATTGTCTCGTCGAGGAGCATCTGATCCTCAAGCATTCCCTCGGTCGCTGAAAAATTGGGATTCTGCGAGAGGTGCTGATGGCGGCGATGCTTTAGCCGCACGTCATAGTAGTCCGTCATTCCATCATAGCCGGCCACGTTGAACCCTTCTGCGAGGAGAAGTTTGGCCAGGTGGAAGCCTATGAAGCCCGCGGTGCCGGTGACGAAAACCTTCTGTGGCAAGACTATTCCTTTGGGATGGTTTGACGTTTCAGGACGCGCGCAAACGCACCCGAGCGCTTGGCGAGCCCCGGGCGTAATTGCAAGCAGCAGATCGAAGCCATGAGTTAAAGCGATCAACCTGAGCGACGGATTGTCCGACGCTGTTTCATTCGCTGCAGATCGCTGCGCCGCGGTTACTAGGAGGCTTCGGCGGAGAGAACTTGGTCCGGCCCTCAGTGTCCGTAAGTCTTGATACCATTGCGGCGCAGCTTTCGCCGTTTTCGCCGAACCAGCGCGATGGTGACCCATGGTATTGTGATGATGATGGCCAGAAAAATCAGCCCGTAGGCCACCACCTCTCGCGTCACGTCCACTTCAGCCCCCCCGATGCAGTATTATCTATGGCCCCGTTGCCCTGCGCTCATGCCTGCGGGATGAACCTGCTTCTTCAGCGTGGCGCGGGCGGTTGTTCAACCATACTGCGGCGATCACCACAACCGCCATGATCATTGGGGTGCGCACCGGGTAGTCTGTTACGCTGGCGGCGAGCGTCAGTAGAAGGATCGCGGATCCTGCTCTGGCCAGCCCATCCCGCGAACTGTCTGATCGCCAGACATTGATGCTGCGCCACAACCACCAGCCGATCGCGCCCAGCAGGAGGAGCGCCCCTGCCAGGCCGGCATCAAGCACGACTTCCAGCAGGTCATTATGCGCATGGTTGAAATAGGCCGCACTGAGCAGCGCATCAGGTTCGTGAATGCGATAGGCAGGGTCGAACGCGCCCGCGCCGGTCCCGAAGGGGAAATAGAACTGTATCATCGCCCACACGGTGGGCAGGGCCTGGCGGCGCAGATCGTCTCCTGCATCCAGCTCGACCAAGCGGTCCACGGAAACCGCCCGCCCCAGCGCTACGCTGAGAACGATGGTCGCCAGGGGTATAGCAACGATCACCGCTATCAGGGTCCAGGACACAGGTTTGGGCAAGCGGCGCAGTTCGGTCATGATTGGGCGCCGCATGTTCAATATGCCGAGTGGGACGCCCAGCGCGCCGACCATCATCCCGCTGCGCGATCCGGTGGCCAGGATGATGAGGGCGAGAAATAGCAACAACACCAATGCCAGTGGCGCTTTCCACCGCTTCTGGCGTTCGTCATGAAACGCCCATGCCGGGACGAGTACGCTTCCTATGGCGGCAAACAGCGCGAAATGGTTGCGATTGGCGAAGATTGCGCTCACCGCGCGCGGCGCATCGTTAATGAGCAGGTGATCGAAATGCCCACCGGAAAATTGCAGCAAGCCGATGAGTGCGGAGGCGATGACCAGACCGAGCAGAAGCGTCGCAAGACGCCAGTGATCAGCCCCACTCAGCGCCGCGAGTGGCAGTAGCGCCGCAACGGGTACGATGAGAGATGACAGGGCATTGAACGTTGCTCCCGGCGATAGGGAAAGGGGGCGCCAAGGCTGCCCTTCGCCCGTCGCGACCGCGGCCTGCTCCAGCATTTCCCTGCCAGGGAGCGCTGCCCAGATCGTGGGCGGCAGAGGGATGAGTTGCAAAGCGACCAGGAACGCGCTGGTAAGCACAACGAAGGCCACTGGGGCGATCGTGTGCAAATGTGGCCGCCGTCCAAACAATATGAATGCGATCAGAACGATCCACGCCCCTGCCCTGACAAAGACCTGGCCCATGACATCGGCGCGCGACGCGCCGCCGCCGATCCACAGGATCAACAGCATTGCAGTTATAAAGGCGAGGGCAAGGCCGGGTCTGAAAGGCCCTCTCGTCGGGTGGTGTTCGGACATTGTCGATATCATCTAGCCAAGTCTTTTCTTGGAGGAAACCGCCATTGCGATTAATGCGTGCCCATGCCGATTATCGATGGAAAAATCCTGTCTTCCGCCATGTTTGCGCTGGCTTCGCTGGCGGCCTGTTCATCCAGCGAAAATGCCCGTCAAGGCGCTCCAGACAGTCAGGCGAAGGTCTTTGGAGATGAGGATCGGCAAATTGCCCGCGCCTTGTCCATCAGCAATGATCCGGCTGTGACCCAGGCCGACAGTCCTTATGCCCGGGCCTTGTTGTGCCGTAACGGCATGGAGGCGCTGGTCGAACGTTTTCAGGGTGCCGCAGGATTAAGCGCTGAGCAGCGGCAGGGCATGGAACGGGTGGCGTCCTATTTCGAGGGGCAGGCGCGCGTTCTGGGCGAAGCCGAAGGCAAATCTCCCGCCGACGTTGTCAGCGACCTGGAGCAGGCGGCAGAAGACAATCCGGATACGGCGGAGAATGCCAGAACCGCGATTGCCTGTCTGCGGGAGTTGCAGGCAGCGGGCTGATCGTTGTCGCCGATTGTCGGCGTAAGCCAAAATGTCGTGAAACGTCGTACTTCGCGCAACTTGTCGGAGAGGGGTGGCCATTGGTCGGAACTGGACAGGGTGGCTGTGCCGAAAGGCTTTACCTGTCCGAACTCGGTACCTATGACCCTGCTCTCGGCTTCTATTCTGGATCATCTTCAAAAGCATGACTAGATTCTTACGCGTTCTTCTGCCTGTCCTGGCCCTCAGCGCATGTGCCTCGGGGCCGGAGCTGCAATCGAGTTCGCGCCTCACAGTGGTGGAAGGTGCGACAACGCTGCCCGCCCCCTATCGCGGCGATCTTGGCGCGCCCGAACGTATTTCCCTGATCGGCCCCCTCGATACGATCGAGGTGAACGTTTTCGGTGTCCCGGAATTGACTCGCGAAATGCAGGTCGATGGTAGCGGGCGCATTGCCATGCCGCTGATCGGTACGATCGATGCCGGCGGCAAGACGGCCGGCGAACTGGCCGTAGACATCGAGGGTGCGCTTGGCGCGCAATATGTGCGCAACCCGGATGTCACGATCAATATTCTCAGCTCCGTCAGCCAAGTCGTCACTATCGATGGCGAGGTGAAGGAGCCGGGCCTGTATCCGGTCACCAACCAGATGACGCTCGTGCGGGCCATTGCGTCCGCGCGAGGGCTGGGTGAATTCGCCGATCAGCAGGACGTAGTGATCCTGCGTACGGTGGATGGGCAGAAAATGGCTGGTCTCTATAATATCGCCGCCATCCGGCGAGGTCTGTACGATGATCCTCCCATCTACGCGAACGATGTGGTGGTGGTGGGCGATTCGCCGCAGCGGAGATTGTTCAGGGATCTGGTTTCGCTTTCGCCTCTTCTTGCTTCTCCTCTCGTCGCGATCTTGCGGTAAAACGGTTGTCGTCCATGAATATGATCGCTTCTCATTCGACTCCTGCTGTTGTGCCCCAGGAAGACCCATATGCTCAGATGGCGTTGGATCCTGAAGGCCCGTCGATGCTTCAGGAATATCTTCGCATCGCTCTGCGCTGGCGCTGGGTGATCATTGGCGTAACAGTGGCCTGCATCGTTCTGGGGCTGATCGTCACCCTGCTGATGACCCCGAAGTTCACGGCGACAGCCACGATCGAGATTTCGCGTGAAGCGGATCAGGTTACGAATTTCCAGGGCGTCGAACGTGAACTGGGCGCCGCCGATCAGGAATTCTACCAGACGCAATACGGTCTGCTGGAATCGCGCACGCTGGCGGAACGCGTGGCCACGCAGCTTAATCTGGTGGACGATCAGGCCTTCTTCGAAATGTTCGGGGCACCGGATAATCCGGCGTTCAAGCTGCAGAACGGCCGATATCCAGCCGCGGGTCGCGCAGAAAGGGCGCGGATCGCCGGAGAAATATTGCTCGATAATCTGAGCGTCAATCCCACTCGTCTGTCCCGTCTTGTCGATATCGACTTTACTAGCCCCAGCGCCCCATTGTCGACCAGAATAGCCAATGCCTGGGCCGAGAATTTCATTCAGACCAATCTGGAGCGCAAGGTCCAGAGCACATCCTATGGGCGCGAACAACTGCAGCGCCAGCTTGCCGAATATAAGGACAGGCTGGACCAGTCGCAGCGGCAGTTGGTTGCTTACGCCTCGACCCAGCAGATCATCAATCTTCCTGGCCAGGCTGAAGGAGCGCCAGATCGCCCGATTGTAGTAGATAACCTTGCTGCGCTGAACACCGCGCTGACGCAAGCAACCGCGGATCGCATTCAGGCGGAAGCCCGCTATCGTCAAGCAGGGGGGAATGGAGCTTCCGCGGAGGCGCTGACCAATCCCGCAATAAACAATCTGCGCGCCCGCCGTGCGGATCTGGCGGCGCAATATAGCCAGATGATGGTGCGTTTCGAGCCGGGCTATCCCGCTGCGCAGGCTATCAAAACCCAGTTGGATGAAATCGACAGCGCGATTTCCGCAGAAGAAAACCGCGTCTCCGGTGCGCTGCAGGCCAATTACCGTCAGGCAACGCAAAGGGAGCAAGCGCTTCGCGAACAAGTGAATGGCTTGAAGGAGGATTACCTCGATTTGCGCCGGCGAGCCATCCAGTACAATATTTTCCAGCAAGAAGTGGACACCAACCAAGCCCTTTATGACGGGCTCCTGCAGCGCTTCAAGGAAATCGGAGTTGCAGGCGGTGTCGGCGTAAACAATGTTTCGGTGGTCGATCTGGCGGATATTCCGCAAAGTCCCTCCAGCCCCCGAATGTTACTGAATCTCGCTATATCGCTGCTGGCTGGCCTGATGATCGGCGCTGCCCTGGCTTTAGGGCTCGAACAGCTCGACGAAGCGATCGCCCATCCCATGGAGGTCAAGCGCAGGATCGGCCTGCCACTGCTGGGCTCTATCCCCAAGATCGAGGACGAGACCCCGAAAGAGGCCTTGCTGGATCGAAAGTCGGAATTGGTGGACGCCTATCTGGCAGTTTACACCAGTCTCGGCTTTACCACCGAGCATGGCGTGCCGCGAAGTTTCGCGGTTACGTCGACGCGGCCTGCGGAAGGCAAGTCGACGACAGCGCTGGCGCTCGCTGCTACGCTCGCACGGGCTGGCAAGAAGGTCATTCTGGTGGATGGCGATATGCGATCCCCATCGATTCACCATCTGGCTGGGGTGAATCATGATCGCGGTCTCAGCAATTTCCTTGCTGGTGAAGATGACGTGGACAGCCTGATCTTTCCCATGAGCGATCTTGGCCTGAGCGCAATGACCGCAGGCCCGATCCCGCCCAATGCAGCGGAACTTCTGACAGGCGATCGCATTGCGATCCTGGTGGAAGAACTGCTCAAGAATTACGATCACGTGATTATCGATTCTCCGCCGGTCATGGGGCTGGCGGATGCGCCACTGATTGCGAACCGGGTCGAAGGCGTAATCTACGCCGTGGAATCTCATGGTATTCGCGCCACTCAAGTGAAAACGGCGCTAAGCCGTCTGGCCAGCGCGCATGTCCGCGTGTTCGGCTGTGTTCTCACCAAATTTGAATCGCGCAAATCCTATTACGGCTATAGTTATGAATATGGCTATGGTTATGGTCGCAAGGATCGAGAGGTTGAAATTGCCTGATGCGGCTGTCTTCCGCCTCCACCGAAAAATATAGGTCGAGACGTCGGGTGGCAAAACGCCCGACACGCGAATGGCTGATCCGGGGGGCAATGGCTTTAGGCGCCGTGATCTTGGGATATATCAGCGTATCCCACGCATTGGCCAATGTGATAGTGAAGGCCGACGCGGCGAGCGCTCATCGGCTTGCTCCCGGCGATGGCAGGATCACCGCTGCTTTCGCGGCTCATAGCTTTTCCGCAACACCTGATTCCGCCACCGATTCCGAACCGGCGCTACTAGCGGTGAAGGCCTTGCGTCAGGATGCAACGGCAGTCGATGCTTTGAATGTATTGGGTCTGCAAGCTCAGTTGCGATCAGATGAAGCGGCGGCGAACCGCTTCTTTGGCTATTCCGTATCGTTGTCACGGCGGGAATTACAGCCCCAATTATGGGCCATAGAAGAGGCCGTCGCACGCGGAGATATAGAGCGCGTCCTGCGGAACTACGATGTTGCGTTGAGAACCTCGCGGCAAGCGCAGACGGTGCTGTTTCCCATTCTGGCGTCGGCGATCGCTCAACCGCGGATTCGAGCCTCCCTGCTTCCGATTCTGCATATGGATCCGGTCTGGATGCCGAGTTTTCTCCGTTACGCCGCATCCCGTGGCAGGGATCCGCTGGCGTCGGCCCAGCTATTCAGGGAGGGAACCGGCCTGCCCATCGAGGATGCCGATCGGGCGCGGGTGGTTACCAGAATGGCCGCCCAAGGCCTGATGGATGAGGCGTGGGCATATTACGTCACCTTCCGGCGAGCAGCGGCGAAGGACCGGTCTCGCGATCCCCGCTTCGAACTTGGAATGGATACAACCTCCACATTCGATTGGACGATTGGAAACACCCCCGGCTTATCGGCGTCGATCCTGAAGGATGGCGAAAGCGGTTTTCTCGATTTCGCGACGCCCACCAGTGCCGGCGCGACCGTCGTCAGCCAGACGCAGCTGTTACCCCCCGGGGCATACCGTCTGGAAGGCCGCAGCAAGGGCCTCGACCAGCCGGAACGTTCCTCTCCCTATTGGGTGTTGGCTTGCCGTGCCGGACCAGAACTCGGCCGCATTGCTGTGCCGAATTCACAGCGTGACGGAGGCCGTTTTTCCGGAAGCTTCATCGTGCCGCAGAATTGCCCTGTCCAAATACTTTCGCTGGTCGCGCGCGCATCCGATCGCATTGCCGGCGTTTCTGGCCAGATAAGCTATCTGTCATTGGTTCCTGCAAACGATGAATAGAGTCCAGATCGCCTTTAGCCATCTTCGCCGCGCGGGAGTTTTGATCGTAGCTGTGGGCATCGCGCCTGCCTGCCTTCTTTGCGGCGCAAGGGCGCAGGAAACGGTTTCGGATCCCTGGTCGTCGCCGGATATATCATCCACGCAGCCTTATGACTGGGGTGAAGGTGACATCGGTCGCACGGCTGAAACCGGCGCGGGAGAAGTTGGGCAGCGGCAGACTGTCAGGGACCTTGGCGCCATCGCCCGTCCGGTCAGGCGGGTGGAAAACCGCATCCAGAACCGTGTCCAGAGCCGCTTGCGTAATCGGATAGATCGTTATTACGATCCCACGGCCAATGCACAAAAACCATTTGAGGTGGCCAGCGATCAAGCCCGGCAGGCTGACCAATCCCGGTAATCCGGGAGATTGGACCGATGAATGGCTTGGGGGGGGCGGTGCTATACCCCTGCCCCCGGAGCGGTTGCACGGACATCCGGCGTCACTACCTTCAGTTGCGGTCCGGCCCGGTTATGGCCGAGATAATCGACGAAATTCTCCGACGGCTGATATTCGCTGACCATTTTTGCCAGGATTTCGCGAACGCTCCGGCTATCCTGATGCTCTATGGCATCGACAATTCCCCGCAATCCGGCGTCGAAGGCGGGAAGTGACAGGAACTTTTCATTGGCCATCATGATGCGCTCATGATTTGTGGGTGCGGGATTGTCGCCGATAAGCAACTCTTCATACAGCTTTTCTCCCGGGCGCAATCCGGCAAAAACGATCTCGATGTCGCCATCAGGCATCGCGTCGGTTTTGGGCTTGTACCCCGAAAGGCGAATCATCCGTCGTGCCAAGTCCACGATCTTAACTGGCTCACCCATGTCCAGTACAAACACTTCGCCGCCTTCCGCCATGGAGCCAGCCTGGATTACCAATTGTGCCGCTTCAGGAATGGTCATGAAGTAACGGGTTATCTCGGGGTGAGTGACCGTTACCGGTCCGCCCCGGCCGATCTGCTGACGGAAAAGCGGAACAACCGATCCGCTGGATCCCAGAACGTTGCCGAACCGAACCATCGAGAAACAGGTTGACGATCTGTCCTGAGCCAAGGCTTGCAAGCCGAGTTCTGCGAGCCGCTTGCTGGCGCCCATCACGTTAGTTGGGCGCACGGCCTTGTCCGTACTGACCAGTACGAAATTTTCGGTCTCATGCTTCCGTGCAAGCTGGGCACATGTCCAGGTACCCAGAACATTGTTTCGCACGCCCTCGACTACATTATGTTCCACTAGTGGAACATGCTTGAATGCAGCCGCGTGATATATCGTTCGCGGGCGCCAGACGGAAAAGATCCGGTCCATTCTTTTTTCATCGCAAACCGATGCAAGGAGAGGGACGATCTGCACAGAATGGGATTGGAGCAGATGATTCTGTCGCTCCAGTTCCTGATGGATTGCGTAGAGGGCGAACTCGCTCGATTCCACCAGGAGTAGGGTGGAAGGGTGCAATTGCAGAATCTGTCGGCACAATTCGCTCCCGATCGAACCTCCAGCCCCTGTTACCAACACTGACGCGCCGCGAATGTTCTTTTCCAGCAGCGCGACATTCGGCACCACCGGATCGCGTCCAAGCAGATCCTCGATCTCGAGAGGTCTGAGGTCTGTAACGGTGACTGAACCTCGCGCAACCTCGAGCAGTCCGGGCAATGTGCGGACTCCCACCCCGATAGACCGTATTTCCTTCAGAATTTCATTGCGTCGAGCTCTGGTCGCGGATGGGACGGCCAGCAATATCTCCGAAACGTTCAATTCTTCCGAGATCTCGCCGATTTGCTCCGGGGGGAAGACCTGCTTTCCGGCCAGAATGCTGCCTTGAATGGTTACGTCGTCGTCAATGAATCCGACGACGCGCATGTCAGGACTCTCGGCTATCGCTGTCGCAAGCTGCCGCCCTGCCTGGCCCGCACCATAGATCAGAACCGTTCGCTTCTCGTTCTGGTCCAGTCGGATGCGATAGCGACCGGTCAGGCAATAACGGCCTAGCAGGCGTGTGCCTCCGACGCCTAGCAGGAGCAGGATCGGCTGGATAATTCCCACCGTCCGAGGGACGCCATCTATGCTGAATATCGTGAAAATGGAGAAATATATGATGCCATAAGCCAGCACCGCATTGCCGATGGCAATCAGCGCTTCAGATCCGATAAAGCGAAAAACCGCGCGATACAGGCCGAAACGGATGAAAATTGGCAGGGCGATAAGCAGCGACGCTACTGCCGCAGGCCATTGTTCTCCGGACAAGGAGACAAACTCACCCAAGCGCAGGTAAAACGCCAGCCATACCGTCGTTATGCAAAGCCCTGCATCGATAAGAAGGACGATGCCCTGTTTTATCGAACGGGGGAGAGCGAGCATCGGCTCGATTGTACGAGTTATTAAGGTCAACCTAAGCGCCTTGTCCAGTGGGCGTGCTCCATCCGCCGAACGGCGGAGATACATATGCGTTTGGCGCAAAAGCAGGACAACCAAAACCGTTCCGGAGAACAGGTCTGTTATTCTACCGCATATTGGCCACACACCATCTATTTGGCTGATTTCTCACCGGCAGGCGAGACAGAAAAGTCCCCTTAAACCACCGCCATATTGTCGATCAGCCGCGTTCCGCCGATACGGGCAGCGACCAGCAAGCGTGCCGGCATGGCCCCCACTCGTTCAAGAGGAATCAGGGCTGCGGCGTCGGCCAACTCGGCATAGTCTACTCGTTCGAACCCGGCGGACAGCAAACCCGCCTTCAGCCGCGGCAAGATCATTGTCGTAGGCGCCCCGGCCTTCAGCTGCTCGACCGCGCGCCGCATCTCCCTCGGCAAGGCTGCGGCTCGTTGGCGGTTCTCCGCCGACAGGTAACGGTTGCGGCTGCTCATCGCCAGGCCGTCTGCTTCCCGCACCGTTGGCACGCCCAGCACTCGGCTGACATGCGGCGCGATCAGGTCGAGGTCGGCTGCCATCCGGCGTATCACCGCCAGCTGCTGCCAGTCTTTCTCTCCGAACAGCGCCATATCGGGCCTGACCTGATTGAACAGCTTGCACACCACGGTCGCCACGCCATCGAAATGGCCCGGCCGCGCGGCTCCGCACTGCCCCTCGCTCACGCCTGAGACTGAAATATTGGTGGCGAAGCCTTGCGGATACATCGCCTCCACGGTGGGTGCCCACAACAGGTCCACATTTTCCGCTTCAAGCAATCGCATGTCTTCCGCCATCTGACGCGGATAGGCATCCAGATCCTCGCTCGGGCCGAATTGCCGGGGGTTCACGAAGATCGAGACCACCACGGAACTGGCGCGCTTCCGTGCTTCCCGCACCAGCGTCAGGTGGCCATCGTGCAAGGCGCCCATGGTCGGGACGAGTGCGATCGGACCCCTGGCCCGCAATTCGTCCACAGCTTCCCGCAGGGCGGCGAGGTGGTTGGCGGTTTGCATCAGCTGGGCCCTCCGATAAGACAGGCAGAGGCAGATAGCCCTTCGCCATAACAAGAGAAAGCCCAGCTCCGCCGTGTCATCATCCGCGCCACATCGCATCGTCTTCGCCAATGAAAAGGGCGGCACGGGCAAGTCCACGACAGCGGTGCATGTCGCCGTCGCGCTGGCTTATCAGGGGGCGTCGGTCGCCGCGATCGACCTCGACCCGCGTCAGCGCACGACCCATCGCTACATCGAAAACCGCATGGCAACGCAGGAGCGCCGTGGCATCGAGTTGCCCGGGCCGCGCTGTGCCGTTTTTCAGGAAGGCGGCGTAGAGGAACTGGATGCGTTCACCGCCGAGTTCGGGGCGGGGGCTGATTACCTGATTTTCGACACGCCCGGCCGGGACGATGAACTGGCACGGCATGTTGCGACCCAGGCCGATACGCTTGTCACCCCCATGAATGACAGTTTCGTGGATTTCGACCTGGTCGGTCAGGTCGATGCCGAAACCTTCAAGGTGAAGCGGCTCAGTTTCTATGCCGAATTGCTGTGGGAGGCGCGCAAGAAGCGGGCCATGCGGCAGATCCAGGAACAGCGCCGGGAAATGGACTGGATCGTGGTTCGCAACCGCACGCAGCATGTCGATGCCCGCAATCAGCGCCGCCTGGACCAGGCGCTGACGGAACTGTCCAAGCGCGTGGGTTTTCGCGTCGCGCACGGCCTGTCGGAACGCGTGATCTATCGCGAATTGTTTCCTTCCGGCCTCACCCTGCTCGACAAGGGGCAATTGGGCGAACTGGGGACCAGCCATCTTGTCGCGCGGCAGGAATTGCGGGCGTTGGTCGCCAATCTCAACCTTCCAGCCGTGTCGGGCGCCCCCGCACGAAGCAGCGTCGCGGCCTGAGCCGTGATGCGCCTGCTGCTCTTTGCCGCGATTGCCATTCTGGCCTGGAAGCTGCTGCTGGGCACCTGGCCCTGGCAACGCCGGCCATCGGCGCGGGAACGGGCGATAGCCCAGGCGCGTTCGCTTCTCGCGGTTGAGCGCGGTGCAAACAGGACGGATATCATTGCCGCGCATCGCCGTCTGGTCGCCATGGTCCACCCGGATCGAGGCGGGACCAGCGCCCAGATTCATGAAGCTGACGCGGCTCGCGACCTGCTGCTGCATGACCTGCCCCATGACGCCGAGGAGATTGCATGAATTACAAGTTCCACCCCACGGTGCTGCGAGAATACGATATCCGGGGCATCATCGGCGAAACGCTTGGCGCGGATGACGCGCGGGCGATCGGGCGCGGTTTCGGAACGCTGCTGCGCCGCGCCGGGGGTAGGAAGGTCGCAGTGGGCTATGATGGCAGGGTCAGTTCGCCCATGCTGGAGCACGCCCTGATCGAAGGGCTGACATCCACCGGCTGCGATGTGCGGCGCATCGGGCTCGGCCCCACGCCGATGCTGTATTTCGCGGAAGCTTCAGCCGAGGATGTGGATGGCGGCATTCAGATAACCGGCAGCCATAATCCCGCCAATTACAATGGCTTCAAGATGGTGTTCCAGGGGCGTCCGTTCTTCGGTGCCGACATCCAGATGCTGGGCCGCATGGCCGAGGAAGGGGATTGGGACGACGGCGCGGGCAGTGTCGAAAGCGTCGAAATCCTTATGGACTATATCGACAGGCTGCTGGCCGGGATTGCCGGGATCGACGCGGCCAACCTCTCCGCATTGCGGATCGGCTGGGACGCCGGGAATGGCGCGGCTGGTCCGGCGCTGGAGGCGCTCGCTGCCCGTCTGCCCGGCGAACATCACCTTCTCTACACCGAAGTCGACGGCAATTTTCCCAATCATCATCCCGATCCCACTGTGGAAGCAAATCTGGCCGATCTGCGCGCGCTGGTGGAGGACAAGCAGCTCGATTTCGGAATTGCCTTCGACGGGGATGGCGACCGTATCGGGGCGATCGACGGACAGGGGCGCGTGATCTGGGGCGACCAGCTGCTCAGCATCTATGCGGAAGATCTGCTGCAAAGCAGGCCGGGCGCCACGATTATCGCCGATGTGAAGGCCAGCCGGGCCCTGTTCGACCGGGTTGCGGAACTCGGCGGCCAGCCTCTGATGTGGAAGACCGGGCACAGCCTGATCAAATCCAAAATGAAGGAAACAGCCGCCCCGCTGGCCGGGGAAATGAGCGGGCATGTCTTCTTCGCGGATGATTATTACGGCTATGACGATGCGCTGTATGCCGGCATCCGCCTGATTGCGGCTTCGGCGCGGCTCGGCCAATCTGTGACCGATCTGCGTTCGGCCATGCCCAACATGCTCAATACGCCGGAAATGCGCTTCCAGGTGGATGAAAGCCGCAAGTTCGCCGCCATAGATGAAGTGCGTGAGCGGCTGGCAGACAGCCCGGCGGAGGTGAACGACACCGATGGCGTGCGCGTCACCACGGATGATGGCTGGTGGCTGTTGCGCGCGTCGAACACCCAGGATGTGCTGGTCGCGCGGGCGGAAAGCTTCACGGAGGAGGGGCTGGCCCGGCTGATGCAACAGATCGACGAGCAATTGGCGGCGAGCGGCCTCGAACGCGGTCCGCAGGCGGGGCATTGAGCGGTGTAGTGAAGGCTTCGCTCCGGCCATTCCTCGCAGTCGTTGCGATGCTGGCTGGCGCCTCCCCGGCGATGGGGCAGGATGGTGCGTTTGGAAACACGGCCAATTCCGCTTTTCTCGATCAATTGATGGAGGAGATGGCCCAGGCCGATCCGTTGACGGCAGAGCAGGAAGCGCGCATCCCATTGGCGGATATCGTGGTCGCGCAGGTTCTGCCTGACGGCATATATGGACGCATCATATCTCAATCGCTGAACGGTGTGCTGGCGCCGATGTTGCAGGCGCTGCCCACCGGCGTGCCGGTCCCCGAAATGGCCTCTCTGTTGGGGGTAGAAGAAGCTCGGCTCGCGAACCTCGATCCAGAGGTGGTGGAACAGATTGGCACCATGCTGGATCCGGCCTTTGACCAGCGACAGCAGATTTATTCGGATTTGATGCTGGCCCGGATGGGCGGCATCATGGAACGCTTCGAGCCCGGCATGCGGAAGGGGATGTCGCGCGCCTTTGCCCAACGATTCAACGAAGCGGAGTTGCGCGATATTGCCAGCTTTTTCTCCACGCCGACCGGCGCGCGCTATGCCAGTGAATCCATGCTCCTCTTCAGCGATCCCCAAACCATGGCCGGCATGATGGAGAGCCTGCCTGCGATGATGGAGGCCTTGCCTGACGTGATGGTGGAGATGGAGCAAGCGGCCGCAAGCCTGCCGCGCCAGCGCAATGTGGCGGAACTATCGGCAAAGGAACGCGCGGCGGTTGCCGCAGCTCTCGGCGTTTCGGTCACAGAGCTCCCAGACGGAGCCAAGCCAGCAACGCGCAAATGAAAAGGGCCTGCGCGCAGGCAGGCCCTTCATCCTCGGTGTGTCGATTATAACGCGTCGGTACCCTGCGCAGATTGCTGGCTGCCGGCTTGCACCCGCAGATTGTTCTGCACGTTGGACACGCCGGAAACATCATCCACGCAATCTTCGGCGCGGCGTTTCTGCGAACGGGACGGCACTGTGCCATCCAGCGTCACCTCTCCATTCTGGACAGTCACCTGCACGTTGCGCGCATCCACCGCCCAATCGCGGGTGAGCCGGTCACAGCTATCTTCCAGAATGCGCTCGTCCGATCGCGTGTAGTTGGCGGGGCCATATCCGCTATGATCGGCCTCGCGTCGGCGGGCAGCATCCTCATCGCCGAACCAGCTTGCGATTTCGTCACCCGCTCGTTCGAAGAATCCGCGATCTTCCCGGTCCAGACTGCTGCTGCCGGCACTGCCGGTTCCACGTTCATAGCTTCCGCTGCCATATCCGCTGCCGGAATAGCCGCCATAGGCGCCGTAGCCGCCAGAACTGCCGGTATAGTCACGGTTGCGCTTCGGCACAGAAAAGTCCCGGCCGCCGAAATCGCTGCCGGTGAAGCTGCCGAACTCGCGCGGGTCGCGCCCATACTCGCCGGCAAAACTGCCGAAGGTGCCACGTTGCGCCCGGGCTGTTCCGCGCCACGTATCGCGATCCGCGCCATATTCGCGCTGTTGATAGTCATTGTTCTGCGAGTAGGTATCGGAGCTGTAATCCCCATAATCCTGCCCCATCTGGGCCGACTGGTCGCGGCGATAGCGATCGCCGGCCTGGCCTGATCCGCGATATCCGCTTTGTTCGAACTGCTCCTGCTGGCGATTGCCCCAGCGGTCATAGCCGCTCTGCTGGCGCTCATCATCGGAACGATAATATCTCCTGTCGGTCATGATGCATCCTCTCGTGCTGCCGAAATATTCCCTGCGTGGCGGACAGCGTTGCCGGCGCAGGTCCTCGCCGTGGCGGGGACATATCAATTGAACGGATGAAGCTTCCGGGCGTTTCGCAACTGGGCGCTGCAACACTGCGGCCCGGCGCAAGTGGTCCGCGCTTTGTCGGACCGATGGGGAGGGATAGGCTCACGGCCGATGCGCATGAAAAACAGGATATTCGCGGGATGACCGCCGCCCTGCCCGGGGAACTGCTGGACTGGTTTGCCGCGCGTGGCTGGCGCGTGCGCAGCCATCAGCAGGCCATGTTCGATGCGGATCGTGCAGGGCAGCACGCGTTGCTGGTCGCCGATACCGGCGCAGGCAAGACGCTGGCGGGCTTCATCCCCACGCTGGCGGATTTCTGCCCGTCGAATGGCGTGCGGCCGCCAGACGGGCTGCATACGCTGTACGTCTCGCCCTTGAAGGCGCTGGCCCATGACGTGCAGCGCAACCTTGCCGCGCCAGCGGAGGAGATGGGCCTCGACCTGCGCATAGAGACCCGCAGCGGGGATACCCCGGCGGACCGCCGCCGCCGCCAGCGCAGCCGCCCGCCCCACATTTTGCTCACCACCCCGGAATCGCTGTCGCTGCTGTTGAGCTGTCCCGACAGTTTCGTCTTCTTTGCCGGCCTGCGCCGGATCGTCATCGATGAAGTGCATGCCTTCGCCACCGGCAAGCGAGGCGATCTGCTGGCCCTTGCGCTCACGCGCCTGCAGGCCATCGCGCCCGGTCTGCAACGTGCCGCGCTTTCGGCGACCCTGGCCGATCCCGAATCCTATCGCTCATGGCTCGCGCCATGGGGCGATGTCGATTCGGTGAAGCTGGTGGAGGGGGAGGCAGGCGCCCCGCCGGTGGTCGAAATCCTGCTTCCCGAAGAGGAGCGGGTGCCGTGGGGCGGGCATGCCGCCATCTGGGCCATCCCCCAGCTCTACCAGGAAATTCGTCGCAATCGCACGACGCTGATCTTCGCCAACACGCGCTTCCTGGCCGAATTTATCTTCCAGCAATTGTGGAATGCGAATGATGATGGGCTGCCGATCGGCATTCATCATGGGTCGCTCAGCAAGGAAGCCCGGCGCAAGGTGGAAGCGGCCATGGCGCGGGGCGATCTGCGTGCGCTGGTCGCCACCGCCAGCCTCGATCTCGGCGTGGATTGGGGCGATATCGATTGCGTGGTGCAGATGGGTGCGCCCAAGGGTTCGAGCCGCCTGCTGCAACGCATCGGACGCGCCAACCACCGGCTCGACGAACCCAGCCGGGCGATCCTGGTGCCGGGAAACCGGTTCGAGTTCCTGGAGGCGACGGCGGCTCGCGACGCGGTGGAGGAAGGCCAGCGCGACGGGGAGGATTTTCGGCCCGGCGGGCTGGATGTCCTGGCGCAGCATGTGATGGGCTGCGCCTGTGCGGCGCCTTTCGACGAACATGCGCTGCTGGCGGAAATCCGTTCCTGTCTCGCCTATGCGTGGGTTGACGAGGAGGTGTGGGGCCGCGTGCTCGCCTTCGTGGCCACGGGCGGATATGCGCTCCGGGCCTATGACCGGTTTCAGCGCATCACGCGCGACGCGGACGGTAGTTGGCGCCTCACCCATCCCGAACAGGCGCAGCGTCATCGCATGAATGCGGGCATCATCGTGGATTCGGAGATGCTGGAGGTGCGTTTTCGCGGCGCAGGTGGACGCGGCGGGCGTTCGCTGGGCAAGGTGGAGGAACGCTTCGCTGCTTCGCTGCGGCCGGGTGATACATTCCAGTTCGCGGGCCTCAACCTGGAAGTGGAGCAGCTGCGCGACATGGAGCTGATCGTGCGCGCCTCCAAAAAGGCGGCGATGATCCCATCCTATGGTGGGCAACGCCTGCCGCTTACGACCCATCTTGCCGACAGGGTGCGGGCGATGCTGGTCGACCGGGCAGGGTGGGCGCGGTTTCCGGACGATGTGCGCGAATGGCTGGAGGTCCAGCATTGGCGCTCGCAAATGCCGGGGCCGGACAATCTGCTGGTGGAAAGCTTCCCCCATGCGAAGCGCGAATACACCGTGTTCTACACTTTCACCGGGTGGAACGCGAACCAGTCACTTGGCATGCTCATCACCAAGCGGATGGAGGAGCGCGGCCTGCTGCCGGGCGGCTTCGTCGCCAATGATTACTCGCTCGCCGTATGGGGCCTGCGCCCGGTAGAAGACCCCGCGCCCCTGCTGTCGCCGGACATACTGGCCCATGAATTCGTCGATTGGGTGCAGGATTCCCATCTGCTGCGCCGCGCCTTCCGCGAAGTGGCGGTGATAGGCGGCTTGGTCGAACGCCAGCATCCGGGCCAGCGCAAGAGCGGCCGCCAGGTCACCTTCTCGACCGATCTGATCTACGACGTGCTGCGCAAGTATGAACCGGATCATTTGCTGATCGAAGCCGCCTGGGCCGATGCGCGCGCGCGCATGACCGACATTGGCCGCCTCGGCGACTTGCTGGACACCGCGGCGCAGCGCCTGGAACACGTACGTCTGGACCGCGTCAGCCCGCTCGCCGTGCCCGTAATGGTGATGATCGGCCGCGAAAGCCTGCCACAAGGCGCGGTCGACGACGAATTGCTGCTGGAGGCTGAGCAACTGGCAGCCGCTGCCATGCAGGCCGACGATTTCGGCGATTGGGAGCAAGAGGGGGATGCGGAGTAGATCGGCTTCCGCATGAACGAAATCGCCGACCCTTCCTTGCCAGAACTGGCGTGCTTCCCGCTGTCGGCTGATGCGAGGAACGCTTTGGATGACCCATGCTTGAGCTGGACGTTCGGGTAAGGATCATCGCAAGATTGGTGGTGGGTTGAGTTTGCCGCGCGGTGGCTAACGGCTGTTGTCAGCCGCCGTCCAAAGGCATCCACTTGCACTTCGGCATAGCGAGAAGTCCATGCTGCGGGTGGGACACCGGCGTTTGGACAGTTCCATAGGTGTATGATTGCTTCATTCTGCACGGCTTGCCGGTCACACTGGCATGACCTTTGGTCGATATTCGGCTGCGCGGCCTGCCATTCAGGAATAAGCACCCTGCATCTTGCCTTCACGCGCCGCGAAAGAACGGTGATGTGATCGTGCAAGGCCACGCCAATACCCCCTGATGCAAACGCGGACTTGGTTCGATGGCCAGTTCGATCCACGCCCGGACCGCTACTTTGCTTAGCGCCGAAACAGCGCAGCTACCTACGGCCTCCGAGGTTACCCCGTAGACTGAAGGGCGACGGCCGCGGACGGTTTCGCCCGGCCGTTGTAGCGTGACCCGTTTAATCAACGGCCTGCGCACTCACCTTTGGTTGAAGCTTGGACGGCCGATCAACGGGCGACCAGCTCGAAGCCGGTATCCGTCTTGTTCTCTTTCCGCCACTATAGCCCGCGATGCGGACTTTATGGCCTCGAACCAAAGATGCACGTCGCCGCTATACTTATCGGCCGAGGGCGACATTACGCGCTTCGACTTGCCCTTCTTCCGATTGCGGAGGTCTTTTCGATGTCTTTAGCACTTTGGCTATGGCGGCTGAGGTCGAACGGCTTGCCGCGACCTTCGGGATCGCGTGGGAAACTTGCTGGAGATGATGTGCGGCATACCGCAGGCTGTGCGGGGTCATTGACTGCAGCGTGATTTGACCAAGGTTGGAGTAGCGGGGTTGTGCGCGAGAGAATTGGTTCTCCTCCTGCACCCCGGCTGCCCGCATGATTGGGGCTGCGTCTGAGGCAAGCATTCCTGCGCGTGCGGAGGGGTGGAACGTGGTTGTAGCCATACGCTTCGGGAGCTTGCGAAGAGCTGCATGACACGGGCGGGGCGCGCTGGCGCGCAAGCCACGCGCGTACCTGATCCTCCTTATCCCATCATCGGGCAGCGAGCATCGGGCCCGGTGCCGCCGCGTTTGGGCAATAAAAAAGGGGCGGGAAAACCCGCCCCTTTTCATTCGTTCGCTGATCAGCTTGAGATCAGGCCGCCTTGCTGAAGGCGCGATATTTGTCGTTTCCGACGAAGCCGAACTTCGTGACGCCCGATGCCTTGATGATGTTCAGCACCTTGGCCGACAGATCATAGCTGGCATTGGCTTCCGGTTCGAACTGCAGTTCAGGCTCGACCGCGAAGGTCAGCGATTGCTGCAGGTTCGCAACCAGACCGCCCTGATCGATGGGCTGGCCGTTCCACAGGATCTCGCCATTCGGCGTCAGCACGATCTTGTTGGTGACGGGGTCCACCTGCGGGAGGTTCTGCGCGTCGCTCGGCACCGGCAGGTCGATATTGACCGCGTGGGTGGCCACGGGAATGGTGATGATGAACATGATGAGGAGCACGAGCATGACGTCGATCAACGGCGTCGTGTTCATTTCCATCATCGGCGAACCATCGTCCTTGCCGCCTGACATCGCCATGGGGACTTACTCCTGGTTTCTCAAAGCCGGATCAGGCGTTCGGATCGACCGGGTTCGAAATGAACCCGACGGTCGGATAGCCCGCCGACTGTACATTGAAGATCGCGCCGGCGACACAGCGCCACGGTGCGTTCACGTCGCCGCGGATGTGCACCTGCGGGATCAGGTCAGGATTCTTGGTGATCTCGCTAGCACCACCGGCCCGCTGCACGATGTTGTCGAGCCGTTCGAAGGCGCGATCGTACAATTCGGAGGAATCCACCGGCGTTACGTTGTTGAAGTAGATGCGGCATTCGCCGTTGCGCGATGCGCCTTCATATCCCGGATCGCCAGCGCTGCGACCGGCGGGGTCGGTCGTGCTGACGGTAAGGAGAAGGTTTTCGACCTTGTCCTTCGATTCAACGGATTCGAAGACCGGGATCTTCAGCTTTTCGATCGTCTGGAGGGCGACCGGCACCGCGATCAGGAAGATGATCAGCAACACCAGCATCACGTCCACGAGGGGCGTGGTGTTGATGTCTGACATCGGCGATTCGGCGCCCCCGCCGCCTGTCGAAATTGCCATGTTGTTCGTCCTATCTCAAATCTTGCCCGAGGGGCGGGCGGCCCGCATGCCGGAACCCGCCCCTCCCATGCGTCTGGTGCCGATCAGGCCTTCGGCGCAGTGGTGGCCGGACGGGCCGGAGTCGCCGGGGCGGCTACCTTCGGAGCTGCAGCAACCTTGGCAGCCTGCTGGGTCGAAGCAGCGGTCAGCAGTTCAGGCTTCACCGCACCCTTCGAGGTGATGTTCGCCAGCAGATCGGTCGAGAAACCGCTCAGCAGTTCGGCGATACGCTTGTTGCGGCTCTGCAGCCAGTTGTAGGCAAGCACGGCCGGAACGGCGACGAGCAGACCGATGGCGGTCATGATCAGGGCTTCACCGACCGGACCTGCGACCTTGTCGATCGAGGCGGAACCGGCGAGGCCGATGTTGATCAGCGCGCGGTAGATACCGATAACCGTACCAAGCAGACCGACGAAGGGAGCGGTCGCGCCCACGGTTGCCAGGAAGGACAGGCCGCCGGAGAGCTTGGAGTTCACGGCAGCTTCCGAACGAGCCAGCGAACCATGCAGCCATTCATGGGCTTCCAGGCTGTCGGTCATCTTGTTGTGCTGGGCTTCGGCGGCGAGGCCGTCGTCAACCAGCTGGCGCCATGCGCTGTTCTTGTCGAGCTTCGCCGCGCCGTCGCGCAGCGTGTTGGCGCGCCAGAAATTGGTGCGGATCGCCTTGTACTGGCCGAGGATCTTGTTCTGCTCGAGCAGCTTGGTGATCAGGATGTAGAACGAACCTACGGACATGATCACGAGGATGCCGAAAATGGTCCAGGCGATCACACCGCCCTGTTCCATGGCCTCCAGGAAGCCGAACTGGTTCTGGGGGGCCCCTTCGCCGCCAGCGGCGGCCAGAATATCAATAAGCATGCGGGTCTTCCTCTCTAGAATGTCAGACGTGACGCAAGGGCGTCAGTTCAATTGGTCAATTGGTAAACAATCCGGGTCGCCCAGCTGCCGGTGGTGGGATTACCGGCATCATCAAGCGCCGGGTTGAACCGACCGTAACGGGTGATGTCCTGGCACGCTGCCGTGTCCAGAATGCTCGATCCGCTCGACGAAGTCACCGAACAGCCAGCAACACGACCTTCTGCATTGACCTGAACCGTCAGGCCCACAGTGCCTTCCGTTTCGTCGCGGATGGCGCGGCTGGGATAGTTGTCGATGATGCGCTGCTGCCACCGGGCCTGGCCCTCGGGAGTCACGCCACGCGCCTTGGAAGGTGCGGGCGGCGGCGGCGGTGCCGGCGGTGCCGGCGGCGCTGCGGGGGGCACGATACGTGCCGGCGGCGCTGGGGGCGGGATAGTCGTCTGCACCCGGATCGGGGGCGGTGCCACAGCCACATTGATCGGCGGCGGCGGTGCTACCGGCGGCGGCGGAGCCGTTTCCGGCTCAGGCGGCGGCGGCGGTTCTTCCTCCGGTGGCGGAGGTTCGTCGATATCCACGGTCGTCACCCGTTCCACCAATTGCTGGGCGGCCTTGTAGGCTAGCCCTGTCACCAGCGTGTAGCCGATAGCAATGTGGATGAGGGCAACGATGATAATCGCGACTACGCGACTACCGCTCATTTGTTGGTCAGCGTATGCCATCCAGTCCCTTCACTCCATTCTCGATCCGCCGGACAGGGCCGGCCACGGCGACAGCCGCAGGAGTTCGCATCCTGACAGCCGTCACGAATACTTGTCCACCCCCTAGGAACATCAGGACTGATCACTACCTACGGTTGCGACCGTCCCCGTCATCCAAAGTGGTCGGGAACCTTGCGGTTTTTCTAGCTTTAGGCCCCATCCGCGCGGGTCTTAACCCCTCCCAGGAACTTGGGCAAACCCTTTGTCGGTTCATGCGCGATTCACGCGGCAGGCCATGGTAAACGATCAAAATTCCCTTCAAAGGAGGGCGGCGATTATGGAATCGGAGGCAATGATGGCAATGGCAGGTGACAATCGGGCGAATCGCAGGCGGTGCGGCTGGTTGCTCGCGGCCTGTGCCCTGTGCTTCGCCATCGCTACCCCGACGCTGGCACAGCAACCGGCTGCCACGCCGGCGGCGCCTGTCGTGGCCACCTATGCCGATCTCGCCGAACTGGTCGGAAAGTCCCGCGTCGTCGCCGTGGTGCAGGTGAGCGACCAGGCTGTCGTCGAAGCCGCCCGGGCGCCAGGGCTGGCGCCGGGCCACGCCAGACTCTATCTGACAACCCAGGTGCAAAGCGTGCTGTTCGGCACGTCCGCGCTGGGCGCAAACCAGGCGTTTCTCGCCGATGTGCCGCTGAATGCCAAAGGACGGGTGCCGAAACTGAAGAAGGCGCGCTTCCTGATTTTCGCCAACGCGGTCTCCGGCCGCCCAGGTACGCTGCAACTGGTTGAGCCTGACGCGATGTTCAATGCCGATCCGGCGCTGCAGGAGCGTGTGCGCCGCGGGGTGGAACAAGCGGCCGCGCGCGATGCTCCGCCGGTCATCACCGGTGTGCGCGAGGCATTCTCTATCGCCGGCAACCTCGCAGGGGAATCCGAAACCCAGGTGTTCCTGGATACGGCCAATGGCAGCCCGGTTTCGCTGTCCGTGGTGCGCCGCCCGGGTATGGATCCCCATTGGGGCGTGTCATGGACGGAGATCGTCGACCAGTCCGCGCGCGCGCCGGGTCGGGAAACGCTCGCCTGGTATCGGCTGGCCTGCTCCCTGCCGCAGCAGCTTCCGGTGGATGCCGTCGGCAATTCCGATCGTGTATCCCGCATGCAGGCGGATGCGGATTATCGCTTCATCCTCGATCAGCTCGGCCCGTGTGAACGGGTTCGGCACGGCGGTTCCGGCCAGCCATAACGCTACCCCCTAGCCAAGTGGCGGCGGGCGTCCTAACGCCGCGCGCTCAACTGGGCTGGAAGGGAACCATGGCTGCACCACTTCGCATCGCGCTCGCGGGATTGGGAACCGTCGGTGGCGGGGTGATTCGCCTGCTCGAGGCCAATCGCGACCTGATTGCCCGCCGTGCCGGGCGCGGGCTGGAGATCGTGGCCGTCAGCGCCCGCGACCGGGGCAAGGATCGCGGCGTGGATATCTCCCGCTATGACTGGGAAGACGACATGGCGCTGCTGGCAGAGCGTGCGGATGTCGATGTGGTCGTGGAACTGGTGGGCGGTTCGGATGGTCCGGCGCTGGCGCTGGCACGGCGGACACTGGGCGGGGGCAAGGGACTTGTCACCGCCAACAAGGCGATGATCGCCCATCACGGCATGGAACTGGCCGAAGTGGCGGAGGAGGCCGGCGCGCCCCTCAAATTCGAAGCTGCGGTGGCTGGCGGCATCCCTGTCATCAAGGGGTTGCGCGAAGGCGCCGCTGCCAATGCCATCGCCCGCATCTACGGCATCCTCAACGGCACCTGCAATTATATCCTCTCCACCATGGAGGATACGGGCCGCGATTTCGGTGACGTGCTGCAGGAAGCGCAGGCGCTGGGTTATGCAGAAGCGGATCCCACCTTCGACATCGAAGGGGTCGATGCTGGGCACAAGCTCTCCATCCTGTCCGCCATCGCGTTCGGCACGCGCATCGACATGGCGGCCATGGAGGTGAACGGCATCTCCCGCATACGGGCCGCCGATATCGCCCAGGCTGCGGCGCTGGGCTATGTCATCCGGCTCATCGGCCTTGCCGATTGCGAAGACGCGCCGGATGGTGGCTCGCGGCTGTTCCAGCGCGTCCAGCCGCATCTCGTGCCGCGCGATCATCCGCTGGCCGCGGTGGACGGGCCGACGAATGCGGTGGTGCTGGAAGGCAATTTTTCGGGCCGGCTGTTGTTCCAGGGGGCTGGCGCGGGCGATGGGCCGACCGCCAGTTCCGTGGTCGCGGACCTGATCGATATCGCGCGCGGCGATATCGGTGCGCCTTTCTCCGTTCCGGTTTCCGCGCTGGGCGCGCCGGGCCGGGCCGATGCGGGCCATCGCACCGGCCGGGCCTATCTGCGTTTCACCGTGGCCGACCGGCCGGGCGTGCTGGCGGAAATCACCGCTGCCATGCGCGATGCCGGTGTTTCCATCGAAAGCCTGATCCAGCAGGGGAGGCCGGAAGAAGGTGGCGAGGTGCTGGTGGCCATGGTCACGCATGAAGGGCCGGAAGGGTCGGTGGCGGAAGCCCTGCGGCTGCTGGAAAATTCCCCAAGCCTTGCGGAACAGCCGCTGGTGATGCGGCTGCTCGGCTGATCAGGGCTGGGCGGGCGGGTCAGCGCGGCGCACTGCGGCTGCTTGTTCCGGGGTCAGTGCCTCGGGAATGGCGGCGAGGTCGATCAGCACGGCGGCGGGCCGTGGGCATGGCGGCACGAAGCAGCCGCGCGCAACGGTGATGCCTCCCATGAAGCCGCCATACACGTATGGCGCATCCGGAACGTCGCCTCTGTCGGCGCGTCCGTCCCCGGCGCGGCCGTTTTCCGAACGGACCCGCAAGCTGTCGGGATCGACCTTGCGGCGGCAGACCACGATGGTGCCGGGATCGGCTTGTGGACAGGCTTCTTCGCGCGGCACGGCGGAATAGCTGGCTTGCGCGTTGGCCAGCGCTTCTTCGGCAGTGATCTGCGCTGCGGCGGGCGGGGAAGGCACGGCACCCAGCCCAGCAAGGATAGGGGGCAATACGCAACGGCGCGCCATCATCGGCCAGCCTCTCGTGACAGGACGAAACCTGTCGGTATCGCGATTCTACCGATGCCGCTATAACCGTTCTCCCCAGCACAGGCTGCGCGCAGGTTGCATTCATGTGACGCCTCGCTAGAGCCGCAATGCCGATTCTCCCGAGACAATAGAGGTCCGTTCGCGATGAAACTCATGGCCGGCAATTCGAACCTGCCGCTCGCCCGGGCTATCGCTGGCTATCTCGAAATCCCGCTGACCGACGCCAGCGTGCGCCGTTTCGCCGATGAAGAAATCTTCATCGAGATTCACGAGAATGTGCGCGGTGAAGACGTCTTCCTGCTGCAATCCACCAGCTATCCCGCCAATGACCACCTGATGGAACTGCTGATCGGTATCGATGCGCTGAAGCGCGCATCGGCCCGGCGGATCACGGCGGTCATTCCCTATATGGGCTATGCAAGGCAGGACCGGAAACCCGGCCCGCGCACGCCCATTTCCGCCAAGCTGGTGGCGAATCTGATTACGGAAGCCGGCGCCGACCGCGTGTTGTCGGTGGATCTTCATGCGGGGCAGATCCAGGGTTTCTTCGATATTCCGACCGACAATCTTTACGCCGCGCCCGTGATGGCCGGCGATATCCAGTCGCGTTACGGCGACCAGGATCTGATGGTGGTGTCGCCGGATGTGGGCGGGGTGGTGCGCGCACGCGCGCTTGCCAAACGGCTCGACAATGCGCCGCTCGCCATCGTCGACAAGCGGCGCGAGCGGCCCGGCGAATCCGAAGTGATGAACATCATCGGCGACGTGCGGGGGCGGACCTGCATCCTGATCGACGATATCATCGATTCGGGCGGCACCTTGTGCAACGCGGCCCAGGCCTTGCTGGATGCCGGCGCGAAGAGCGTGGCGGCCTATATCACGCACGGCGTTCTTTCGGGAGGCGCGGTGGCGCGGGTGAACAATTCGGCACTGGATGAACTGGTCATCACCGACACCATCCTGCCGACTGACGCGACGAACGATTCCAGCCGTATCCGCACGCTGACCGTCGCCCCCCTTCTGGGCGAGGCGATGCGCCGCATTGCGGATGAAAGCAGCGTTTCCAGCCTGTTCGACTGATCCGGTGCTGCGGCGCCGCCAGGAATTGCGATCGGGCTGCGGTCCCCAAACGGCGAACAAGACAGGTGCTGTGTGAATCTGAAAGCTGAAATCGCGCTGGCCCACCGGCTGGCGGACGCGGCGCGCGACGCGATCCGGCCGCATTTCCGCACGCCCGTTTCGGCGGAGCGCAAGGGCGATGCCTCTCCAGTCACGGTGGCGGATCGCGCCGCGGAAGAGGCGATGCGCCGCATCCTGACGGCGGAGGTTCCTCAGGACAGTGTGCATGGCGAGGAATTCGGCGTGCAGGAAGGCCGGTCGAACCGCCAGTGGGTGCTGGACCCCATTGACGGCACCTGCGCCTTTCTGGCCGGCCGGGCGACCTTCGGAACGCTGATCGCGCTGCTGGTCGACGGATTTCCCGTGCTGGGCCTGATCGATCAGCCTATCGCGGGGGAACGCTGGCTGGGGGTGATGGGAGAGGGGACGACCCTGAACGGCCAGCCGGTTGCCGCGCGGGCCTGCCGCACTCTCGCCGATGCCGCCATCGCGACGACCGGCCCGCAATATTTCTCGCAGCACGAAGGCGATGTGTTCATGGCACTGGCGGCCAGGACCGACCACAAGCGCATGATCATGGGCGGCGATTGCTATAATTATGCGCTGCTGGCGACCGGCTTTGTCGACATCGTGTGCGAGGCGGGGTTGAAGCTGCATGATTTCGCCGCGCTTGTCCCCGTCGTGGAAGGCGCAGGCGGCATGATGTGCGACTGGAACGGGGAACCGCTCCACGCCGGATCGGACGGGCATGTGCTGGCGCTGGGCGATCCAGCCCGGCTGGACGACACGCTGGAGGCGATGGGCGGCCACTAAGGGCTGGTTCCATCGCGCCGACATGTGGCCGCCCGAACACCGGCTTGCCATTTGCCGCCCGCCCGCTTATTGGCGCGCGCTTCACTGACACGTGATTCCTCTTCCGGTCTGGCCACAAGGGCTGCCAGGGCTGGTTGGACGTGTCCCTGTTGAAGGAGACGAAAATGCCCAAGCTGAAGACCAAGAGCGGTGTGAAGAAGCGCTTCAAGCTCACCGCGACCGGCAAGGTCAAGCACGGCGTCGCTGGCAAGCGTCACCGCCTGATCAGCCACAATGCGAAGTACATCCGCCAGAACCGCGGCACCGAGGTGGCCTCCGACGCTGACGCGCGGGTCATCAAGAAGTGGGCGCCCTACGGGCTGAACTGAGGAGTACTAGCAGATGTCCCGTATCAAGCGCGGCGTAACCACTCGCCAGAAGCACAAGCGGATTCTCGAACAGGCGAAGGGCTATCGCGGCCGTCGCAAGAATACGATCCGCGTCGCTCGCCAGGCCGTCGAGAAGGCCGGCCAGTACGCCTATCGCGATCGCAAGATCAAGAAGCGGAACTTCCGCGCCCTGTGGATCCAGCGCATCAACGCTGCCGTGCGCGAAGAAGGCCTGACCTATTCGCAGTTCATGCATGGCGTGAAGCTGGCCGGGATCGTGCTCGACCGTAAGGTCATGGCCGATCTGGCGATGAACGAAGGCGCAGCCTTCGGTGCGATCATCCAGCAGGCGAAGTCAGCGCTGCCCGCAGCCTGATCGATCTGAGCATTGAAAAAGGGGCGTGGACGGTATGCCGTCCGCGCCCCTTTTTCGTTTGGGCCGAGGCCCCGGAACGGCGCGGAGGCAAATGCATTGCCCGAACATCGTTGTGCCGCCATCAAAACGCCTGAATTGTGAGAAATGGTAAATGGTTAATTGGTCTTGGTGGGCATCTGACTTAGGGTAGTCGAGAGGCAAGCGATCCGAAGGGAGCAGGAAAAGCTTGTCGACAGGCGAATGCGGTTTGGGGGTCGCGGGTCGCATGGAAGTCACAAGTTCGGTCAATGTAAGATTCTACCGGCTGGAAAAATCTATCGAGCCGTATTTCACGGCGCTTTATCTGTTTGATATTTCAAGCCCCGATGATTTCTGGATGGAAGATTATCTTCACCCAGAATGGACGGCCATGCGTTTCAGCGTCGGCACGCCGCCGACCGGTGCCATCGGCGAAGGGCCGTTGCAGGAACGATCGCCCTTCGTGCTGACGGGCCCTACCACCAGGGCGCTGCGCTTCGGATTGACGCGGGCGCGCATTTGGGGATTGGGCCTGCAACCTGCCGGTTGGGCGCGGTATGTCGCTGGCGATGCCAGTGATTATGCCGACAGGATCGTGGACGGAGCGGCAGAGGCGCCCTTTGCTCCATTTGCCCCCATCCTCGATCTCGTACAGTCTCATCCTGGCCATCCGGACGAAGTGGCCGCAGCGATCGATACCTATCTCACCGCCTTGCCGCACGCTCCCAGCCCGCACGAATCCGCCATTCTCGCCTGCCACGACGCATCGCGGGATCCAGATGTCAGCGACGTCGCCGAACTGGCGCGCCGCACCGGCCTGACGCCTCGTTCGCTGGAGCGGCTGTGCAAGCGGTATTTCGGTTTTCCGCCCAAGATGGTGCTGCGCCGCCAGCGTTTCCTGCGCAGCCTCGCCCATTACATGAACAGCCGCACCCGCAGCTGGAGTGAATCGCTGGATCGGCAATATTTCGACCAGGCCCATTTCGTGCGCGATTTCCGGTCCTTCATGGGCATGACGCCCAGCGAATATGCGGACATGCCCCACCCGGTGATCGATCGCATCATCGGGCAGCGCCTGATCGATCAGGGCGTTGCCCCGCCCACGGACCTGCCCACGGTCCTGCGCTATCCCCGCGCGCTGGCCGGCGAGGAATAGGGACGGCGGTCGGGGCCGAACATCAGGGCCGGAGATTAGGGGTTGGGCACCGGGCGCTAGCCCGCTAACAGGCGCGGCAATTTCCTATTGCAGATTGTCTCCCATGGCCGACTACGAAACGCTTCAATCCGATGCCTGCGCGCGCATAGCTTCCGCCGCCGACCTTCCCGCTCTGGAAGCCTTGCGGGTCGAGTATCTCGGCAAACAGGGCAGCGTCTCGGCCCTGTTGAAGACGCTGGGCGCCATGGCGCCGGATGAACGGCAGGAAAAAGGCCCCCGCATCCAGGCGCTGCGCCAGAGTGTGACCGATGCTCTGGCCGACCGGAAATCCGCATTGGAGGCGGCCGAACTCGAACGCCGCCTTGCGGAAGAAACGCTGGACCTCACCCTGCCCGCACCGGTGGAAGCGCGTGGCAGCGTCCACCCGGTCAGCCAGGTGATGGACGAACTGGCGGAAATCTTCGCCGATCTCGGCTTCTCTGTCGCTACCGGGCCGGAGATCGAGGGCGACTGGTATAATTTCACCGCGCTCAACATGCCGGAAACGCACCCGGCGCGCGCGATGCACGATACCTTCTATTTCCCCGACGCCGCCGCAGGCGGAGACGGGGGCGAGAAGGCCGGGCGGATGCTGCTGCGCACCCACACCAGTCCGGTGCAGGTCCGCACCATGCTGGCGCAGGGCGCGCCGCTTCGCATCATCGCGCCGGGCCGGGTCTATCGCAGCGACAGCGATGCGACCCACACCCCGATGTTCCATCAGGTCGAAGGGCTGGTGATCGACAAGGGCATTCATCTCGGCCATCTCAAATGGACGCTGGAAACCTTCCTCAAGGCGTTTTTCGAGCGGGAAGATATCGTCCTTCGCCTGCGCCCCAGCTATTTTCCCTTCACCGAACCGTCGATCGAGGTCGATGTCGGCTTCGCCATCGAAAACGGGCCGAAAGGGCCGGTGCGTGTCCTTGGCGGCAGCGGGGATGAGCCGGGGCATGGCTGGATGGAACTGCTGGGCAGCGGGATGGTCAACCGCAAGGTCATTGCCATGTCGGGCCTCGACCCGGACCAGTGGCAGGGCTTTGCCTTTGGCGTCGGTGTCGATCGCCTCGCCATGCTCAAATACGGGATGGACGATCTGCGCGCCTTCTTCGACGGCGATGTCCGCTGGCTGCAACATTACGGCTTCTCGGCTTTCGATCAGCCGACCCTTTCCGCTGGCGTAGGAGCACGGGCATGAAGTTCTCGCTCGACTGGCTGAAGCGCTATCTGGAAACGGATGCGGATGCCGCCGCCATTTCCGCGCGGTTGAATGCGCTGGGGATCGAGGTCGAAGGCATCGAGGACCCGGCTGAAAAGCTCGCCGGCTTCCGCATCGCCCGCGTGCTGACGGCGAAGCCGCATCCCGATGCGGACAAGCTGCAGGTGCTGACGGTCGACACGGGCGAAGGCGATCCGCTGCAAGTGGTGTGCGGCGCGCCCAACGCCCGCGCGGGCCTTGTCGGCGTGCTCGGCATGCCTGGCGGCGTCGTGCCCGCCAATGGCATGCAATTGCGCAAGAGCGCCATTCGCGGCGTCGAAAGCAATGGTATGATGTGCTCCACGCGCGAGCTGGAGCTTGGTGACGATCATGATGGCATCATCGAACTGCCGGAAGATGCTCCGGTCGGAATGCCCTTTGCGCAATATCGCGGTGCATCGCCGGTGCTGGATGTGGCGATCACGCCCAACCGGCCGGATTGCATGGGCGTCTATGGCATCGCCCGCGATCTCGCGGCATCCGGGCTGGGCCGGCTGAAGGCGCCGGAGATCGCACCGGTGGCCGGCAGTTTCCCCTGCCCGGTGGAAATCCGCATCGACGATGCCGAAGGATGCCCGGCTTTCTACGGTCGCGTCATTCGGGGCGTGCGCAACGGGCCTTCGCCGGACTGGTTGCAAGGCGCCTTGCGCGATGCGGGCCAGCGCCCGATCAGCGCGCTGGTCGACATCACCAATTTCCTCATGCTGGGTTTCGGACGACCGGCCCATGCCTATGATCTGGCCAGGCTGACAGGGCCGGTGGTCGCGCGCCGGGCGAAGGAGGGGGAGCAGGTGCTCGCCCTCAACGAGAAGACCTACACGCTCGATCCGTCGATGACCGTGATCGCCGATGATGCGGCTGTGCATGACATCGCCGGCATCATGGGCGGCGAACATTCCGGCGTGACCGATGCGACCAGCGATGTGTTGCTCGAAATCGCTTACTTCGATCCGGTCCGCATCGGCGCGACCGGGCGCACCTTGGGCCTCGCATCCGATGCCCGCACCCGCTTCGAACGCGGCGTCGATCCGGCCTTCCTCGATGGCGGGCTTGACCTCCTGACCGCGATGATCCTGGAGATTTGCGGCGGCGAGGCATCGGAAGCGGTGCGGGTGGGCCAGCCGCCCGTGGCCACCGCGACCGTCGCTTACGATCCCGCCCTGGCAGAACGGCTGGGCGGAGTCGCCATTCCAGAGGCGGAACAGCGCGCGATCCTTGGCCGGCTCGGCTTCTCGGTGGCTGATGATTGGGCTGTCACGGCCCCCAGCTGGCGGCCGGATGTGGAAGCCGCGCCGGACATCGTGGAAGAAGTGGTCCGCGTCCATGGGCTTGACCGTGTGGCCAGCGTGGCGCTGCCGCGCGTGGAAGGCGTCGCCCGGCCTACCGCCACGGCCGAACAGCGGCTGGAACGGCGTATCCGCCGTGCCGCGGCGGCACGGGGGTTGAACGAGGCGGTGACCTGGTCCTTCCTTCCCACGGATCATGCGCGCCATTTTGCCGCGGACGACAGCGCGCTCTGGGTGCTCGATAACCCGATCAGCGAGGATATGAAGGCCATGCGCCCCTCTCTGCTGCCGGGCCTGCTCGCAGCGGCGAAGCGCAATGTGGATCGCGGTGCGGCCACGATTCGCCTGTTCGAGATCGGGCGGCGCTATCTGCGCGCGGCAGATGGGGGCAGCGATGAACGCCCGACCCTCGCGGTTCTTCTGGCGGGGGACCGGCAGCCGCGCGGTTGGGCCAATGGCAAGGCGCAGGGCTTCGACGCTTTCGATGCCAAGGCTGAAGCGCTGTCCTTGCTGGAATCGGCTGGCGCGCCCGTTGAAAAGCTGCAGGTGATGGGGGAGGCCGGGCGCCAGTTCCATCCCGGCCAGTCCGGCACGTTGCGGCTTGGCCCGAAGAATATCATCGCGCGGTTCGGGGCGCTGCATCCCCACACACTGGCGGCTTTCGACATTGCCGTTCCCGTCGTCGCCGTGGAGCTGTTCCTCGACGCGATCCCGGCGCGCAAGGGTGGCGGCGGCTTCGCCCGCGCGCCCTATGCGCCTCCTGCGCTGCAATCGGTCATGCGCGATTTCGCCTTCCTCATGGATGCAGGCCGTCCGGCAGGCGATCTGCTGCGCGCGGTCGCGGGTGCGGACAAGGCCAACATCGTTTCTGCCCGCGTGTTCGATATCTTCGCCGGGCAGGGCGTGCCCGAAGGCCGCAAGTCGGTCGCGGTGGAAGTCACGCTCCAGCCGGGCGAGAAGAGCTATACCGATGCCGACCTGAAGGCGATTTCCGACCGGATCGTCGCGGCAGCGGCGAAGCAGGGCGCGGAGCTGCGGGGCTAGCGACAGCCGCGCACATCATCGTCCTGGACCGCGTCCAGGCATCATTCCGCCGTCCCGGCCGTGCCAGCATGGCGGGGATGGCGGCCCCATTGCGTTTCGCCCGTCGAACGCCAGAGAACGAAACATGACTTCCAACCGCCGCACATTCGCCATCATTTCCCACCCTGACGCGGGCAAGACCACGCTGACGGAAAAGCTGCTGCTGCAAGGCGGCGCGATTCATCTGGCGGGCGAGGTCAAGGCGCGCGGTCAGGCCCGGCGCGCCCGTTCCGACTGGATGAAGATCGAACAGCAGCGCGGCATTTCCGTCACCAGCTCGGTCATGACCTTCGAACGGGGCGGCATCACCTTCAACCTGCTCGACACGCCGGGTCACGAGGATTTCTCCGAAGATACCTATCGCACGCTGACCGCCGTCGATTCCGCGATCATGGTGATCGACGCCGCGAAAGGCATCGAACCGCAGACCCGCAAGCTGTTCGAGGTGTGCCGCTTGCGCAGCGTGCCGATCATCACCTTCGTCAACAAGGTGGACCGGGAAGGGCGGTCCCCTTTCGAAACGCTCGATGAAGTGGCTGATGCCCTCGCTCTCGATGTCAGCCCGCAAAGCTGGCCGGCGGGCATGGGCGGATTGTTCACAGGTGTGCTCGATTTCGCCAGCAACACGATCAGCCGGCCGGAAGGGCCGAGCAAGGAATTCCTAGGCCGGCGGGACAGTGATCCCGATTTCCCGGATGAGATCGCCGAGGAGATCGAACTGGCGCAAGGCGGCTACCCGGAATTCGATTTGCAGGCTTATCGCAATGGCGATCTGACCCCGGTGTATTTCGGTTCCGCACTCAAGAATTTCGGCGTTTCGGAACTGATCGACGCGATCGCCGCCTATGCCCCGCCGCCCCGCGCGCAACCGTCGGATGCCGGCCCGGTCGATCCCGAACGGGATGAGGTGACGGGCTTCATCTTCAAGGTGCAGGCGAATATGGACCCCAATCACCGGGACCGGATCGCCTTCATGCGGCAGGTTTCCGGCACATTCCGGCGCGGCATGAAGCTTACTCCATCTGGCCTCGGCAAGCCGATCGCGATCCATTCGCCGATCCTGTTCTTCGCTCAGGACCGTGAACTGGCGGACACCGCGCAGGCCGGCGATATCATCGGCATCCCCAATCACGGCACGCTGCGGGTGGGCGACACACTGAGCGAAAGCAACGCGGTTCGCTTCACCGGCCTGCCTAATTTCGCGCCGGAAATTCTGCGCCGCGTGCAACTGGCCGACCCGACCCGGACGAAGCAGCTGCGCAAGGCGCTGGACGATCTTTCGGAAGAAGGGGTGATCCAGGTCTTCTATCCGGAAATCGGCAGCCAGTGGATCGTCGGCGTGGTGGGCCAGCTTCAGCTGGATGTGCTGATCTCTCGCCTTGCGGCGGAATACAAGGTGGAGGCGCGGCTGGAACCTTCGCCCTTCGCCACGGCGCGCTGGGTTAAGGGAGCGGATGCGGCGATGCGCAGCTTCGAGGAATTCAACCGCCCCAATCTGGCGCGCGACCGCGATGGCGACCTGGTTTTCATGGCCAAATCGCCGTGGGACGTTGGCTATCAGCAGGAACGCAACCCGGACCTGACCTTCAGCGCCACCAAGGAGAGGTGACAAATCGGCCCGCCATACATAGCTTTGGGCCATGTCAGAGTTCTTCGATGCGCTGGATGACCGCCATATCGCGATGATGGCGCGCCAGCCGGTGTTCTTCGTCGCAACGGGGGCCGAAGGCGCACGGATCAATCTTAGCCCCAAGGGGTACGACTGTTTCCGCGTGCTCTCGCCCAGCCATGTCGCCTATCTGGATCTGGGCGGTTCGGGCAACGAGACCAACGCCCATCTGATCGCCGATGGCCGCATCACCATCATGTTCTGCAATTTCCAGCAGCCGGCGCTGATCCTGCGCATCTATGGCAGGGGCGATCCTGTCCTGCCGTGGGAACGGGGCTGGGACAATCTGGCCCGGCATTTCACGCTGTTGCCCGGAACGCGCCAGATTTTCGACATCAAGGTCGAAAGCGTTCAGACCAGTTGCGGCTGGGGCGTGCCGATCATGGCGCTGGAGCGGGAGCGGGCCAGTCTGGTCAAGGCCCATGCCCAGGCCGATCCGGGCATCTGGGCGGGCAGCCACAAATCGCGGCGCAAAAGCATCGACGGCCTTCCGACCCGCCCGACCGATCGCTATATCGCTGGCGATCCGGGCACCCTGCCGGAGCGATCGGAGGGATGACGAACCCGTTGCAGCTGACATTCGCCAGTTACAATATTCACAAGGCAGTCGGCGTGGATCGGAAGCGCGATCCCGAACGGATCATGTCCGTGATCCACGAACTGGGCGCCGATGTCGTCGCCTTGCAGGAGGCTGATCTGCGCTTCGGTGGCCGTGCCGCCGTGCTGCCGCGCGAACTGCTCGACGAACATCACTGGCAGGTCGCCCCTCTGGCGCTGAGGCCGGCCGGCATGGGCTGGCATGGCAATGCGGTGCTGGTGCGGCGCGGGATCGAGATCCTGGATGTAGAGGCGATCACTATCCCCTCCCTCGAACCGCGCGGTGCGGTCTGTGCGCATTTGCGGCACGATGGGCAGGACTTCAGCGTCGCGGCCATGCATCTCGACCTGTCCGGCCTTGTCCGCCGCCGCCAGGTTACTGCCGTGCGCGAGGCGATGGCCCGGCATGGCAGCGCAGGGGTGGTGATGGGCGATCTCAACGAATGGTCGCCGCGCGCGGGCGCCTTGCGTGCCTTCGGTGATGACTGGACGGTGCTGATGCCGGGCCGCAGCTTTCCCAGCCGCCGCCCGCTCGCCTCGCTGGATCGAATTGTCCATTCGACGCATTGGGAAATGGCGCAATGCGGAGTGCACCACAGCGCGCTCGCCTCAGTGGCGTCGGACCATCTGCCCGTGCACGCTTCGCTGAAGCTCAGTGCCTAAAAAATAGGCAATTGTTCAAATCGGCAGCGTCGGCCTTTAGGGGGTCGCGCATGGTGAAACAAGCAACCAGCTGAAAAACGGCCAAAAACGCGATTTGGCACGCGGCTTGCAGAACTGACCTCCGCCGGGATCGAACCGGTAAGCAAGAGGGGTCAGTGATGAAATTCATCATCGCCATCATCAAACCGTTCAAGCTCGACGAGGTCCGAGAGGCCCTCAGCGCGATTGGCGTGGCGGGCATGACCGTCTCGGAAGTGAAGGGGTTCGGCCGGCAGAAGGGCCAGACCGAAATCTACCGGGGCGCGGAATATTCCACAAACATGCTTCCGAAGGTGAAGCTGGAAATCGCCGCATCCGATGGGATCGCCGCGCAGATCGTGGAAACGATCCAGCAGGTCGCCAGCACGGAAAGCATCGGCGACGGCAAGATCTTCGTGTTCGATCTCGCCTCCGCCACCCGCATCCGCACCGGTGAAACCGGGGACACCGCGCTGTGAGCCGGGTTTCACGACAGAGGGGTAAAGACATGATTCGCAAACTTGTCTGCGGCGCCGGCGCATTGGGCGCGTCGCTGTTCGCGACAGCGGCCTGGGCGCAGGAAGCTGTCGAAGAAGTGCCTGCCATCGACACCGGCGACACATCGTGGATGCTGGTTTCCACCGTGCTGGTCCTGACCATGATCGTGCCGGGCCTGGCGCTGTTCTATGGCGGCCTGCTCCGCACCAAGAACATGCTGTCGATGCTGACCCATGTGCTCGCCATCGCCTGCGTGGCGATGCTGGTATGGGTCTGCTGGGGTTACAGCCTGGCCTTCAGCGGCGAAGGAACCTTTGTCGGCGATGCGGGCAAGCTGTTCCTCTCGGGCGTCACGCCCGACTCCATATCCGGCACCATTCCCGAATATGTGTTCATCAGTTTCCAGATGACCTTCGCGGCCATCACTGCCGCCCTGCTGGTCGGCTCGCTGGCGGAACGGGTGAAGTTCTCCGGGCTGATGGTGTTCGCCGTGATCTGGCTGACCATCGTCTATTTTCCGATGGCCCACATGGTATGGTCCGCCGGCGGCCTGTTCTTCGAAATGGGCGCACTCGATTTCGCGGGCGGCACCGTGGTGCACATCAACGCCGGTGTGTCGGGCCTTGTCGGCTGCCTCATCCTCGGCAAGCGGATCGGCTATCTGAAGGAAGCGATGCCTCCGCACTCGCTGACCGCGACCCTGATCGGCACGGGTCTGCTGTGGGTGGGCTGGTTCGGCTTCAACGCAGGTTCCGCCCTTGGTGCGAACGGCGCTGCCGGCCTGGCGATGATCAACACCTTCACTGCCACGGCCGCGGGCGGCGTCGCCTGGATGGTCGCGGAAAAGCTCGCTGGCCACAAATCGACACTGCTGGGCGCCTGTTCGGGTGTGATTGCCGGCCTTGTCGCCATCACGCCGGCTGCGGGCAATGCGGGGCCGTTCGGTGCGATCATCCTGGGCGCCATCGCCTCGGTCGCCTGCTACGTCTTCGTCTCCGCGATCAAGCCGAAGCTGGGCTTCGACGATACCGCCGACGTTTTCGGCATCCACGGGATCGCCGGGATCCTCGGCTCCATCGGAACGGCCTTTACCTATGCGCCGGGCTTCGGCGGGCCGGGTGATGCGGATTACGCCATCGGCGCGCAGCTCGCCACGCAGCTTTACGCCACCGCCTTTGCCATCGGTTGGGCAGCGATCGGTTCGGCCATCGCCTTCCTGATCGCGAAGTACACGGTGGGTCTGCGGGTTTCCCCCGAAGTGGAGGCGGAAGGCCTCGACCTCGGAGAGCATGGGGAGCGTGCGTACAACTACTGATCACCAGCTTGGCGGGACCGCGCCTCTCTCACTTCTCCCTCGGTCCCGCCTCCCCTCGTTCCTCCTGCGAACGACACCTCAAAGGGCCGGAGCCAGCCGCTCCGGCCCTATTTTTATGTATCCGCCACTCACGCCTGTGGCCCGCAGGCAACAGTTTTGGGTCAATCGGACCGAAAAAACCCGTTCGGGCGCTGATCTATAATGAAAATTGGAACGATATTCGGCCATTTGCCTTAAGGGAAACGCGTGTGTGCGGCTCGTTCGCACCGCCATGAGTGAAAGGGCTCGCCCACTGGAGTTCATATTGTCAGCGCGTCGCGCTGCGATTAAGAGGCCAGGTGCGCAGGTTTAAAGGGGAATTTCACATGAGAAAAATAGCGCTGGGAATGGCCGCTGCGGCCACGGCTTTTGCCGCACCTGCCTTTGCCAAGGATGGCCAAGGATATATCGGCGCCGATATCGGCATCATGTTTCCGAACAAGACCAATATCGACATCAACGGCGTGGAAGACGTCGCTGTTGTCGAACATGAAGACGGCACCGATTTCAACAATTGGGATCTGGGCGCTGTTCTCGGTTACGACTTCGGCATGATCCGCACGGAAGCGGAACTGAGCTACAAGGAATTCCAGCCGGATTCCATCACTGCCGGTGCGCCCGGCATTCCGGTGTTCGGCAACGGCCTGTCGCAGGGCACGTTCTCGCCGGTATCCGGTGAAACTCAGGTCATCACCGCGATGGCCAATGCGCTGCTCGACTTCGGTGGCGAAGACGGCGTCGGTTTCTCCGTCGGTGGTGGTGTCGGCCATGCTTGGGTTGACACGAACTACTACCCCGGCGTTGGCCCGGGCTACATTTCCGACAAGGACCATGACTGGGCCTGGCAGGCGCTGGCTCAGGTCCGCGTTCCGATTTCGGATGAAGCGGAAATCGGCCTGAAGTATCGTTATCTGAACACCCACCGTTTCGACATGGTCGACACGGCTGGCCGTTCGAACAACTTCGGTCTGGCGACGCACTCCGCGATGATCAGCCTCATCGCGAACTTCGGTGGCGCGGAAGCTCCCCCGCCGCCGCCGCCTCCCCCGCCGCCGCCGCCGCCTCCCCCGCCGCCTCCGCCCCCGCCGCCTCCGCCGCCGGTGGTGCAGTGCAACCAGGGCCCCTACATCGTGTTCTTCGACTGGGATAAGTCGGACATCACGCCTGAGGCAGCCACGGTTCTCGACAGCGCGGTCACGGCATACGGCAACTGCAACAACGTGCCGATCATGCTGGCTGGCTATACCGACCGTTCGGGTTCGGCGCAGTACAACCTGGGTCTCGCGGCTCGCCGCAACCAGAGCGTGCAGTCCTACCTCACCGGGAAGGGCATCCCCGCCGCTCGCATCAGCAGCGAAGCGTTTGGTGAAGCCAACCCGCGCGTTCCGACCGCCGACGGCGTGCGTGAACTGCAGAACCGCCGGGTGGAAATCACCTACGGTCCGGGTTCGGGTCGCTGATCCCAGCCACAGGCTGACAGGAATTGGGGC